>Ga0272442_10000718_pt1 | contig 52003 bp, 41 predicted proteins | sample SSMForm2O_FD_200262 | JGI IMG/M metagenome (GOLD analysis project Ga0272442, IMG submission 200262) | Marine sediment archaeal communities from Little Sippewissett salt marsh, Falmouth, MA, United States - SSM-Form-2O | ecosystem: Environmental > Aquatic > Marine > Wetlands > Sediment ... | reverse complement strand
TGAGCGGCGGTGGGATGGCCGGCTGTTTCGGCTACCGCGACGGCGGCGGGCGCAAGCGGGCGGTGGCGCGCTTCGGCGGCTCGCCCGCCACCGAGAGCGCGGTGGAGGCGGCGCTCAGGTGGCTGGCCCGCCACCAGGAGGAGAACGGGTCCTGGAACGCCTACAAGTACGAAGCTAAGAACGGCAGCAACCTGCGCATTCGCGTGGGCTGCACGGGCCTGGCCCTGCTGGCTTTCCTGGGGGCCGGTCACACCGAGAAGGCCGGCAAGTTCCGCGACAACGTCCGCCGCGCACAGGCCTGGCTGATGAAGCAGCAGAAGCCCGACGGCGGTCTCTACGAGAAGAAGGGTGAGAGCTCCAAGACCTCGGCGGGGTACAACCACGCCATCTCGGGCCTGGCGCTTGCCGAGGCGTACGGGATGGGCAAGAACCCGGCGGTGGGCAAGGCTGCCCAGAGGGCCGTGGACTGCTCGATCAACGTCTTCCAGAAGCCCTACGGTGCCTGGCGCTACGACCCCAAGATCGGCGAGGATACTTCTGTCACCGGCTGGTTCGTGATGCAACTCAAGAGCGCCAAGATCGCCGGCCTGCGCGTCGACAGCGCGGGCTTCCAGGGGGCCACCAACTTCATCAACAAGATTACCCGCAAGGACGGCCGCGTCTGCTACGACAGAAAGAAGCCCCCCTCCCCGTGCATGACCTCTGTGGGCATGCTCTGCCGGCAGTTCATGGGCGTGCCCAACAGCGATCCGTTGATGAAGCGCGGGGCCGGGTACCTCAACAAGTACCGTCCCGACTGGGCGAGCCTGAGCAGGCCTTCCAAGCTGGGCGCCGGCGGCAACAGCTTCTACTACTGGTACTACGGTACCCTGTGCATGTTCCAGCAGGGCGGCGATCGCTGGAAGGCCTGGAACACGGCCATCAAGAAGGCTCTGCTTGAGAACCAGCGCAAGGGCGGGCCGATGGACGGTTCGCTGCGGGACAAGGACGGTTCCTGGGATCCGATTGCGCATTGCGACACGCGGGGAGGCCGGGTGATGACCACCGCCATGGGCGCCTTGAACCTGGAGGTCTACTACCGCTATCTGCCGATGTACGCGAAGTGAACGGAGGACAGACGAGATGGCCACCAGTACCGACCTGCGCGCTGCGATCGAAGAGGTCCAGAACCAGCTGCCCGAGGGTCAGCTTGACGGGGAGTTGGAGGGCGCCTACGAGGCGGACTTCGCCACGAAGTTGGAGCAGCGCGTGGGGGCGCTGCCCTGGTGGGTGATCAGCGCGGTGGTGCACTCGGTGATCTTCCTGCTGGCCACGCTGCTGACCGTGGCGCTGCCGCAGCCTCAGATCGACGAGGTGACCATCACCGCGGACGTGGCCAGGAAGGAGCAGCCGGAGTACGACCCCAAGAAGAAGCGGGACATCTTCAAGAACCCCCAGGACGTCGAGCACGAGACCCAGGTCGAGAACCCGGTGGTGGTCCACGAGCAGACCGAGGTGACCGATCACTTCGAGACCGAGAACGAGATGGACAACCAGAGCGCCCGGGGGCAGGAGGACGCCATCAGCGACATCCCGCTGGGCGGCACCGGGGTGACCGGTTCGATGGGCGTGGGCGGCGGTGGGATGGCCGGCTGCTTCGGCTACCGCGACGGCGGCGGGCGCAAGCGGGCGGTGGCGCGCTTCGGCGGCTCGCCCGCCACCGAGAGCGCGGTGGAGGCGGCGCTCAGGTGGCTGGCACGCCACCAGGAGAAGAACGGATCCTGGATAGCCCAGAAGTGGGATGTCACCAACCTCACCGAGGAAAAGGACCACCAGGTCAACGTGGGTTGTACGGCCCTGGCGGCGCTGGCCTTCCTGGGCGCGGGCCACACCCACAAGGTCGGCAAGTTCAGGGGCAACGTGGACCGGGCCCTGAAGTGGCTGATGGCCAGGCAGATCAAGAACGGCCGGGTGCTCGACCGCCTCGGCCGGGGAAGGTGCAATCGCCCGGGCTACCCCCACGCGATCGCCGGCCTGGCCCTGGCCGAGGCCTACGGCATGACCAAGGACCCCAAGATCCGAGTCGCCGCCCAGAGGGCGGTCGACTACAGTATCAAGAAGCACCAGAAGCCCTACTCCGGCTGGCGCTACACTGCCGGCGAGGAGGGCGACACCTCGGTGACCGACTGGTTCGTGATGCAGCTCAAGAGCGCCAGGATCGCGGGTCTCAGAGTGGACAACGCCGGTTTCCAGGGCGCCCAGAACTTCCTCAGGAAGGTCACTGACCGCAAGACCGGCAGGGCCAAGTACAACCCCGGTTCGTCTTTCGGCAGCAAGAAGCACGGAGCCACGCCCTGCCGCACCTCGATCGCCATGGTCTGCCAGCAGTTCATGGGCACGCCCAATACCGACCCGCTGCTGGTCAAGGCCGGGAAATACCTCGCGACCCCCGGCAACCTGCCGGACTACTCGCGCGGAGCTTCCTACTACTACTGGTACTACGGCACGCTGGGCATGTTCCAGATGGGCGGCAACGGCTGGCAGAAGTGGAACAGGAAGATGAAGTCGGTGCTGGTAGACAACCAGCGCCGGGGCGGTCCCATGGACGGGTCCAAAAAGGACGTGGACGGATCCTGGGACCCGATCCGGTGGCCGGACCCGATGGTCGGGCGGGCCTACACCACGGCCCTGGGAGCTCTGACCCTCGAGGTTTACTACCGCTACCTGCCGATGTACGCGAAGTGAGCGTGAATCACGCTCGGTGAGCCTCGATCCCCGTGGCGGTTGCCTGGATGACGTAGTGTCCTGAGGTCTGTCTTTGAAAACTTGCTCGGGATGTGGAAAATCCCGAAGCGATGGGTGATCGAAAGCTCAGTGCCAGCGGTGAGTTCCGTGACTTCGGCTCCATCCTGGCGGTGGACGACGAGCGCGACTTCGTCGACAGCCTGGTCGAGGTGCTGGCCGCCACGGGATTCTCAGCGGAAGCCACCACCGACCCGCGCGACGCGCTGGACCGCCTTACCCGCGGCGATTACGCGCTGCTGATCGTCGACCTGGTCATGCCCGAGATGGACGGCATGGAACTCCTGCGCAGGACCCGCGAGGCTTCTCCCGACACGGAGGTGGTCATCGCCACCGGCTACGGCACGATCGAGAGCGCGGTGGAGGCGATCCGTGCCGGGGCCGCCGATTTCCTGACCAAGCCTTTCGAGTCCCGGAAGATCGTCGAGGTCATCGGCCGGGTCATGGAGATGCGCCGCCTGCGAATAGAGAACCGGCAGCTGCGCGAGGAGCTGGGCAGGCGCTCGAGCGGCGAAAGCCCGCCCGGCGCGGCCGTGCGGGAGGCGTTCGATGTCGCCCGCGACAGGCTCAACTGCGGAGCGCTGGACGCTGAGTCGCAGGCCGAGGGGGTCAGAGAACCTTTCGGGGAAGCCCGACCGCTGGCGGACATCGAGCGCGAAGCCATAGCGGCCGCGCTGAATCGTTCCAGCGGGAACCTCTCGCGCGCCGCGCGCGAACTGGGCGTGAGCCGGACGTCGCTCTACGACCGCATTGCCCGTTACAGGCTGCCGCGGCCCGACGAGTTCCGGGCCAGGCGCAAGTACGCCGAACGATCCTGAGAAGAGCTCGAGCCCCGTTCCCCGGTACGACGCCGCTCGCGCGTCCGCCAGCAGGCCGCTGAAGAAGGCCGGCGGCTGAAGCGCGTTCGTCGGACGTGATCTTCCGCAGCGCGCGCTGGCGGCGAGCTGCCCGGCTCCCGGCTTGCCGGGAGCGCAGCTCAATCTGCGGTCAGGATTCGCCCTTCTCCGGGGCCGAGTTTGAAGGGTGTGCCCGGTACGTCTTCTGCCGGTGCGACGTCTTCGGGCTGCCTGCCGAAGTTGACCACCAGGAAGTAGTTCTTGCCATCGGCACCAGGCACTGATACGCCGCGCAGGTCGGGCGCGTCGAAGTTGAGGCGGCCGGTCAGGTCGTCCTCGGCGAAACCGCGCACCTCGCTCGCGGTGGCGGACGAGAGCACCGCCCAGGCGCAGTCCAGCAGACTGGCGCCGGGATCGAACCACGCCGGACCCGATATGCACGGCCAGCAGATCTCCTCGACGAAGAGCGACTCGTAGGCCCCGCCGCGCCGCCGGCACGAGCGGTGGACGACGAGCTGGTCCCCGCCGTAGATGCCGACCAACCCGACCTTGTTCTCGACGCTGGCCCACCTGCTTCCGAGCGGCAGGGCGGCGTCCGCTGCGGCCGGCGAGTTGAGCACGATCGTCTCCCCGCCGACGGTGAGGCTGCGTTCGAAGTCGTTGTACACGTCGTTGGCCAGGTTGAAGTGCATGCCCTTGACTGCGCCGACGTACCCGCGGCATTGTCCCATCCGGCAGAACTCCAGGCCCACGGCCGTCCTGCCGTCCGGCAGCGCGGCGAAGGCGATGTGGTGCACGGCCATGTCGGTGCCGTTCCAGCCTTCGGCCATCACCATCTCGGCGCCCTCCATGATCGCCCCGACGGTCACGAAGCCGCCCGGGAGCGCCGACTGCCAGCAGGAGAGCAGCCGGCGCTCCGCGATCCGGCGCGGCTGCACGGCGTTCTGGCTGCTGACGAATTCGACGCGGCCGCCGAGATTGCGCTCCCAGTCGCAGAGGTGCGGATCGTCGGGCGGCTGGCAGGTTCCCTGGGCCAGTTGGTGCGCCCGCCAGGAGAAGGCCGCCAGGCGCCGCGGCGAGCGCTCCAGGATCGCGCCGTGTTCAGCCTCGGACCAGCCACCGGAAACCGAGGACTCGAAGCTCTCCCGAGTGGCGCCGGGATATCCGGTCAGCGGCAGGTACGCGCAGTACTGACTCAGCGCGCAGGCGCGGTCGGACTCCAGGCGGGTGTAGTAGTAGGGGCTCTTCGCCGCGAGGCGTTCCAGGCGTCGGCCGTAGAAGCTGCCGTCGGCATTGTGCGCGGCCTCGATGCGCATCAGTTCGAGCTGCTCTTCGGCCAGTGCCAGCGCGTGTTGATCGCCGAATCGGTCGGCGGCGTAGAGCAGCGAGGGCAGCAGGTACTCCTGGCAGTAACAGTAGCGCACGCGGGTGTCGCCGCCGATGCGCGCCAGGCGGCCACCGGAGAAGATCATGCGGCGCAGCACGGCCCAGAGGTCGGCCTGGTGATGATACAGAGACTCCGGAGCGGCCAGGCCGGCGAGCTTCGTGTCGAAGTGCAGCATGGCCGCGTTCGAGATGCAGATCGCCATGTAGCCGACGTTCAGGTAGCCGTGATGGTCGAGGGCGTAGTCGGGGAAGAACCCGGCACCGACGTGGCGTTCGCGTACCGGCCTTTCGGCGACCACCGTCTGGTCGTTCGCGTCGGCGGCAACGCTGACGCCGTTGATCAGGAATACGTGCGCGCGCTCGCGCCAGGCGTCCGAGTCGGGGTGGTCGGGATACGTCTCCGCGGTGCGCCAGAGGATCGCCCCGTTCCAGATATTGGACTCCGGGTGGTTCCTCCCGCTGTTCGCCCAGGGATCGGCGAAGATCCCCGTTTCGCTTCCGCGGTGGTAATCGGTCAGGAGCCACCGGGCCTCGCTCGTGAGCATCCGGCGCAGCCCCTCGTGGTCGGCGGGCTCGAGTTCGGGCTCGAGCAGGTACACCGCGTGCATCATGCGCTCGAGGCCCAGCGGGCTGATCCAGGTGTGGCCCCATCCCTTCCCGTCGGTGCAGGTGCCCTGGCCCGAGACGTGCGACCAGAGGCTGAAGCGCAGCGCGGCCAGGGCGCGGTCGCGCGCCCACTGGCGGTCGAGGCCGGAAACGCTCTCGCCGCGAACGGCGAGCGTGGCCATCGCTGCCAGGTACTTCTGGTTGGTCTGCACTCCCCAGGCGTCGTATCCGGTGCCGTAGCAGCCCAGACGGTCTTCGCCGGGGATCGGGTACCAGTAGCGCTCGGCGTTCTGCGCCCAGCGCGCAAGCATGTCCAGAGCGAGTTCCGTGCCCATGCCTTCCTCCGTGCTCGATCCGAAATCAGCCGGCGGAAGCTTCGGAAATCGAGCTCGCGAGTCCCGATGCCAGGTGGCGCATCTCTTCCTCCGTGGTGGTCAGCGGCGGCATGATCACCAGCGTGTCGCCCAGAGGGCGAATGAGTATCCCGTGGTCCAGCGCGCGCGCCGCGACTTCGCGGCCGAACGCATATCGGGTTTCCCCGGGCACGAGTTCCAGCGCCCCGATCATCCCCAGCAGGCGCAACTCCCTGACGCGCTCGAGGTTGCAGAGCGGTTCGAGGACCTCGCGCAGCCCCTCGCCCCTGGCTTCGAGGTCCGGCAGTTCGCGCTCCAGCAGGTCGAGCGCGGCCAGCGCCGCGGCGCATCCCAGCGGGTTCGCCGTGTAGGTGTGGCCGTGGTAGAAGATCCTGCTTTCGTCCTCCTGCTGCGCGAGGAAGGAGTTGAAGACCTCCTCCGTGGCCAGCGTGGCCGCGATCGGCAGGTAGCCGCCGGTGATGCCCTTGGCGAGGCAGAGGACGTCGGGAGCCACACCCTCGTGTTCGCAGGCGAAGCGCTTGCCGGTTCGGCCGAAGCCGGTGGCCACCTCGTCGAGAATGAGCAGCACGTCGTGCCGGGTGCAGAGTTCGCGGGCCTCTGCCAGGAAGCCCGGTTCGGCGAAGAGCATGCCGCCGGCGGCCTGGACCAGCGGCTCGGCGATAAGCGCGGCGATCTCTGCGCCGCGGGACGCGAGCAGTTCCCCGAGCGCGGAGAGGCTGGCGGCGCCCTCCGCCGGGCTGGGGATCTGAAGCGAGTCGAAGCACAGCGTCCGCCACTCGGCGTGGAACACCCCGATGCCGCCGACCGAGACCGCCCCCAGCGTGTCGCCGTGGTAACCCTCCCGCAGGGAGACGATCCGGGTCTTCTCCGGCCTGCCGCGATAGCGCCAGCAGCCCACCGCGATTTTCAGGGCGGCTTCCACCGCCTCGGAGCCCGAGTCGGAGTAGAAGACCCGCGAGAGATCCCCGGGGGCGATCGCCACCAGCCTCTCCGCGAGTTCCACGGCCTGCGGGTGCGTCGGGCCCAGCGCGGTGGTGTGGGCCACCCGGTCGAGCTGCCTGCGAATCGCCGCGTCGATTTCCGGAACGCGGTGGCCGAAGAGGTTGCACCACAGCGAGCTCACCGCGTCGAAGAGCCGGCGCCCCTCGGCGTCGAAGAGCCAGTTGCCCTCGCCGCGGGTGATCACGTGCGGCTCGGAGTTCATGTAGGCGCGCATGTCCGTAAAGGGCTTCCAGGAGACGCGCCTGTCGGCCTGGCGCAGGCGGGCGAGTTCACCGGCGTTCATCGGCGGTTCCGGCTTGCCGGTGCAGCGCTCAGTGCCTTGCGGTCGCGCGTCCAGCGCGGGAAGTACGGCCGGTGCGGGGTGCGCTCGGTGTCCAGCCACAGGAAGCAGCTCTCGTGGTAGACGACGCGGCCGTGTTCGGGCGGGATCAACTCCGGGTGCGAAGCCATGTCGCCGCGTTCGTAATAGCCCAGTTCCCAGAAGCCCTGGCCGGCCAGCCAGCGCTCCAGCCACTTCTCCTCGCAGCGGGGGTTGCCGCCGTAGCTCTTCCCCGGGACGAAGCCCAGGCGTGAACACTCGTCGGCCTCGCAGGCCGCCTGGAACTCTACGGCGGGGGCCGGTTCCCCGTCCAGGGTGATGGTCGCGTCGAAGTGCGGGTCGAGCACTACCCAGCGTTCAAGTTCGGAGGCCCACAGTTCGGTGAGGTAGTGCCCGCCGGTGCCTTCGGGGTTGGTCGAGTCGGTTACGATCGAGCGCGCCCACAGGCCCGCCGCACGCAGCAGCAGAGTCAGGCAGCTGGCCGAGTGCACGCAATAGGCCAGCGGCCTGGCGCAACCCGCGCCCCAGTCGGAGCTCTTCCAGGCGATCACCGTGAATGGATCCCAGGGCGCGTAGCTCGGCCCCCACTCGTAGTCGAAGGTCCAGGAGCCCACCCACCAGCTCATGATCCGCTGCGCGCGTTCCAGGTCGGTCTTCGCGCCGCGGGTGAGCTTCTCGAGCCTGAACTCCCCGCGCATGGCGGCGAGGCGCGGGTGATCGGTGTCCTCGTACGCGAAGCGCGGACGGCTGGGCCGGTCCGGCCTCCTGGCGGGCCTGACGCGCAGGCGGACCACGTACTCGCCGCCGAGGGTGCAGTCGTGGCCCGGCATGAGTCCCCGGGGCCAGGTACGGCCGCCGTCGACGCTCTTGCTGCTGGCGCCGCGGGGCTTTTCGCAGGACACCGCCAGGGACCAGGAGTTCATTGCGGTCGACTCGGCGCGCAGGACGAACTCGTTGCGGCCGCCGGAGAGCGCTCCCTCGGGCACCGGCACTTCGGCCCAGCCCCAGTCGCCCTGCCCGGCCGGGTCGGCCTCCAGACGGGCGATTTCCTCGCCGCTCAGCTCGACGTGCAGCGGCGTGCGGTTGCCCGGGTACTCCCGGACCAGCAGGAAGAGACTGCCGCCGGCGTCCCTGGACTCGTCCAGTTGGAAGCTCTTGGCCGCGAGCGTGAAGCGACTGAGTTCCTCGGCGCGTGCCAGGATCATGCGTCCCGCGTCGCGGCAGTAGAGCCTGGAGGTGCCGGCGAGATCAGTCATCGTCGAAGACAACGGTCGCACCGGTGACCTTGCGCGGCAGCGAGATTTCCGCAACCCGGAGTTCGCCGATCAGGCGGGGGCCTTCTTCGAGTTCAAAGCCCAGCTTGGGGACTCCGAACGTTACCGTCGCGGTCGCCGGCAGGGCCATGCCGTGGATCCGGCCGTCGGTGGCGTCCAGTCCCGAGGGCGTGTCCACCGCCAGCACCGGTTTCTCGATTCCCAGCGCGGCCTCCAGCAGCGCCGCGCTCAGGCCCCGGACCTTGCCGTGCAGGCCGGTGCCCAGCAACGCGTCGACCAGCCAGTCGGCCTCGGCGATCTCGGCCTTGTGCGCGAAGGCGTCGCGCTCCTCGGTGATCTCCACGTGGGGCACGTTGGGTGCGCCGAGGTAGTCGAAGTTGACGCGGGCGTCCTCGATCAGCTGATTGGCCGCACCGGCGAGGTAGACCTTGACCTTGCCGATGCCCCACCAGGCCAGGTGCCGGGCGATGACGAATCCGTCTCCGCCGTTGTTGCCCTTGCCGGCCAGGACCGCGACGCTGGTTTCGCGCGGGTTCTCGAGGCGTCGCCAGAGTCCGGAGGCCGCCCAGTAGCCGGCGTTCTCCATCAGCGCCAGCGAGGGAACGCCGTATTCCCTTATGGCCGTCGAGTCGTAGAGGCGCATGGTCTCGCGGTCGCGGGGTTCGGCGACGACTCTCACCCGCGGGGTGTCGGCGGTCGGCGGCTCGGTGCGCGAGCGCACCGAGTAGGTGACCGCCAGGCTGTTGCCGCGCGAGCCGGCGCGCTCGGCGATCATGTCGGCGATGGACGTGGCGCGGTGGCTCTCGTCATCGCCGGTGGCGCCGTAGACCAGCGGGCCGGCGGCGTCGAGGCCGGCCATGGCCTCCTCGGCCTTCTCCATCTTGAAGAGGTCGGTCCAGCGCCCGCCGATCCGATCGTAGAGCCTGAGCGCCTCAGCCGATGGTTCGCGCAGTCGTTCGTGCAGGCCTACCACGTACACCCGGGGAGCAAGCCCCCAGTTGAGCAGGTGCCGCGCGGCGACCAGGGCCGCGGCGCCAACGCCGCCCTGCCCGGCGACGACTGCGGGCCGGGCGCCATCGGCAGACAGCGAGGCCCCCAGCGCCCAGAGGGCCGCGGCCCGGCCGGAGTTCTCGAGGGCGATGGTCGCCAGTGCCTCTTCGGTGAGACCCGCGTTGGCGTTGTCCATTTCACTCCATGCCAACGTAGTGTTCCCAGTCGACTTCGGACGACTTGAAGACCGGGCCGTAGGTGCAGGCCGTGCGGTTGACCGGGTTGCCCGCCGCGTCAAAGGCGCGGACCACGCACCCGCGACACACCGAAAGCCCGCAGGCCATGCGCGCCTCGAGAGAAGCCTCGCAGTACAGCTCGCGCCCGGCGGCGATCCCGGCGGCCAGCTTCATCATGATCCCCGGTCCGGCGGTGTAGATCGCGACCTTCTTCCCGGCGAAGTCGCCGTCGAGCAGCATCTTCAGGAGATCGATCGCCGTGCCGCGGTGGCAGCCCTCGTCGCCGGCGTCGGAGGCCAGTCGCCAGCCGGCGCCGCTGCGGCGCATGAGTTCGACCGGCAGCTGGTAGCTGGCGTCCCGGAAGCCGAATACCAGGCAGGCTTCCCTGCCCTCTGCCGCTATGGCCGAAGAAAGGTAGTAGACCGGCGCCATCCCGGTACCGCCGCCCAAGCAGATATGCACTTCGGCGCCGGCGTCGACCCTGAAGGCGTTGCCCAGCGGGCCGATCAGCGGGAGCTTCTCGCCGGCGGGCACCCGGGTCAGCAGGTGCGTGCCGCGCCCGATGGGCTTGAGCAGCAACTCGACCTCGCCCCTCTTCGCGTCGGCCCAGAAGACGCTGAAGGGCCGCGGCAGCAGCGGCTCGAGCGTGCGGGTTACGCGGAGGTTGACGAACTGGCCGGGCCTGACCGCGGCGGCGATTTCCGGGGCGGCCAGGATCACGCGACGATAGCGGGTCCCCACCGCCTCGTTTACCAGCACCTCGGCTTCCAGACTGAAGGCGTTCTTCTTCATCGCGGGGCGATTCTAGGCGCCTGTTCGGAAAGCGTCAAGCCGCGGAGCCCGGCCCGAGCCAGAGGGCGGCAACGGTCCTCGAGCGACAGTAGGCGCAAGAAGCTCAGGCGGCGCGAAAGGGAGCGTGCGGCCGGGTCTACATTTCCAGCACGTACGCGAAGATCAGCGGCGCGACTATGGTGGCGTCGCTCTGAATCATGAAGCGCGGGGTGTCGGGCTCCAGCTTGTGCCAGGTGATCTTCTCGTTGGGCGGCGCACCGGAGTATCCGCCGTAGCTGGTGGTCGCGTCGCTGATCTGGCAGAAGTACGACCAGTAGCCGACGTCCTTCTGCTTGCAGTCCTGGATGAGCATGGGCACCACGCAGATCGGGAAGTCACCGGCGATGCCCCCGCCGATCTGGAAGAAACCCACCGGCGTGCCGGCCGCGTGGCGCTCGCGGTACCAGCCGGCCAGTGCCTCCATCTGTTGAGTGCCCGTCTTGATCCCGCCGTGATTCCTTATGGCCCCCTCCATCACCTTGGCGCAGTACATGTTGCCCAGCGTGGAGTCCTCCCAGCCCGGCGTGAAGACCGCGAGGTTCTTCCGCTTGGCGGCCAGCATCCAGGAGTCCTCGCGGGAGACGTGCTCCCTGCCCTGGGCGTCGGGGTGGTCCAGCAGGTCGTACATGAACTCGTAGGGGAACTTCGGCGTGTCCCTCTCGGCGGCTTCGGCCCACATCTTCACCAGTATCGAGTCCGACCAGAGCATGATCTCTTCGGGAATGCACACGTCGGTGACCCGGTTGTAGGTCTCCTCGCGCAGCGCGAGCTCCCGCTCGGGAGTCAGATCGCGATACCGGGAAACCTCCCGGTAGTCCCTGCGGCCGTAGAGGTTGAAGATGTCCTCCTCGAGGTTGGCGCCGGTGCAGCAGATCCCGTGGACCTTGTCCTGGCGTATCATCTCCGCCAGCGATCTGCCCAGCTGGGCGGTGCTCATCGCGCCGGCCAGGGTCACGAACATCTGCCCGCCGCGATCGATCAGCTCCTTCCAGGCCCGGGCGGCCTGCAGGGTCTCGCGGGCGTTGAAGTGCTTGAAGTGCCTCTCCATGAAGGCGCTGATCGTCGACATGGAGCGCTCCTTTCCGATTGGATCGTGCTTCGCGCGAGGGCGGGGAATCGCGGCGCCGGGGGGCAATCTATCGGATTGGACCAAGGGGCGCAACAGCAAATCAGGGCCTTGCGCGGGGAGTATTGCGGTCTAACGGGGTGCCGGCTCTCGCCGCAACCTTACGGTTATCTGGCAGTGGCGCAGGGCCTGGCGCAGGAGCGCGAACGTCAGCGGGTCGCAGAGCTTCTTCTCGACGTCCGCCGGGTCCATGGATGCGTACTTGCGTGCGGTTTCGGGCAGGCCCAGGCGATCCAGGATCGCGACCCCGACCGGGCCGTAGCCGCGAGCGCGAACGCCCAGTTCGGTGTCGGCGCGAAGGTCCGTGGCGAACGAACCCGTCGGGCAGCGGTAGTCGCGACGAATCCCGTGATCCTGACCGGGGGCGACCAGGCCTTCTGCCCCGGTCAGGTGCAGCAGCAGCCCGTTTCGTCTTGCCAGGACTACCGCATCGCGCACGGGAGCGCCGGTCGCGGCGTCCACCACCTTGACCTTGAGCCTGGTCTTCACCGGCTTGGGCCGCGTGGAGTAGGACTTCGACTCCAGCCAGACCGGATTGGTGATAGCCACCGCCTGGGGCTTCTGCGACCCACGAATCCGCTGCCAGCACTTGGCGACGAACCAGCAGGGCTCGTCCTGGCGGATAACGAGATTGAGATTGAAGGCGGTTCGCCCGGGCGGCACATTGATGTCGCGGAAGGCCTTGCCGTCGCGGTAGAGCACGACCCGAGAGATCTCCGCCCTGCGGTCGGTCGAGGCCGCGGCCAGCACCTTTATGTGGCGGTCCTTCTCCTCGGTGGGCAGCTCGTAGCCGGAGTGTTTCCCGTCGACGTTCAGGAAGCAGAAGGGACCGAATGAAAGAGTGCTCCTGCCGCTCTTCAGCGCGCGAACGACGAGTTCGGCCGGACCGATCCCGCGGGGGGCGAGCCTGCCCAGCCTGACCAGCATGCGTGGCCGGGGGTGGCCTCCGGCGGAAAGCACCGCCCGGCTGCCGGCCACCGCCGGCAGCCGGTATCCCTGCTTCAGCAGAGCGAACCACAGCTTCTGTGCGGTCTCCGAGCCGTCGAGCTCGAAGCCGCCGACGTCCCGGCCGGCCTGAAGCTCGTAGTACATGCGCGGGGCGACCCCGCGGGTGGCCATGGGGCGGGAAGGCAGCAGATCGTAGAAGCGCCCGAGTTCGGGCTTCCAGGGTACTGCGGTCTTCCAGGGGTTGAAGCGCCTGGGCCGGCCGCAGTCGGCATAGAAGCGGGCCACCGCGTCCCTGCCGTCTGCCGAGCGCGCTGCCGCGGCGATTTCGCAACGCGAGCCGTAACGCAGGTCGGTCCGGCACTTCCAGCTGAGCAGGGGCACGCCGGTGCGGGCGCTGCGTGCCAGGGAGGCAGGCAGGCGCTCGAGGCCCACGGCGCTGATGCCCAGAGCCTCGGCCGTCCTGGCGGCCTCCCGGGGGGGGCAGCTTCCCGCGGAGTAGAGCGGGTCCAGGCACAGCCAGCCGGAGCGCTCGAAGGCCAGGTAGGCGGGCATCTTCACGTATACCGTGCGCGACACGGTATTGCCGGAGAGCACCTCGATCCGGGCTTCGTAGGGCAGGCGCCGCCGGCCCCCGTTGACCTGTACCCGGTAGCGGCCGGGAGCCAGGTTGAGCTTGAGTGCGCCGCGCTGCGCGAACCAGCCGGCCCTGCCGGTGCGCGGCCCGTAGCAGGTATTGCCCTGCGAGATTCTCACGAGTGCGGCGGCCGGCTGGCGCGTGCGGAAGTCCAGCAGCTCGAGGCGGAGTCGACCGCGGCGCGGCGCGTTCGGCGGCGCTGCACAAAGCAGTGCGGTGATCAGGATCGCGGCGTGCATCTCAGATGAAGTCCGCCATCACCGAGTTAGCCACCAGGATGCCCTCCAGCGTCAGCTGCAAACGCCCCTTCTCTATCTGGAGACGCCCGGCGTCGAGATGCGTCTCCAGGGACTTCCCGAAAAGCCCGGGGGCGTCGAAGCCGGTACGCTGACGAAACCCGGAAAGGTCCACTCCGGCGGTCATGCGCAGGCCGAGCATCAGCGCCTCGCGCGCGGCTCTCTCTGGCCCGAGCCTCTCGCTGCGATCTTCGACCGGATCCGCCGCCTCGACCCTGTCGCAGTATTCCAGGATGTCGGCAACGTTGCCGTAGCGGCGGCCTTCGATGAAGGAGAAGGCCGCCGCTCCGATACCCAGGTACTCGCCGCCCCGCCAGTAGTTGAGGTTGTGCCGGCACTGCTTTCCGCCCCTTGCGAAGCTGGCGATTTCGTAGTGTTCGTAACCGGCCTCGGCAAGTCGTGCGACGGCACCGACGTACATCTCCCGCTCGCTTTCCTGAGAGCAGGGAGACGTCAGACCGGCAGCCAGTTCTTCGCCCAAGGGGGTGCCCTGTTCCCAGGTAAGCCCGTACAGCGAGAGGTGTTCCGGTGCCAGGTCGAGGGCCCTGCTCAGCGAGGCGAAGAAGGCAGCGGGGCGCTGGCCGGGAAGCCCGAAGATGAGGTCCAGCCCCACGGAATCGAAACCGGCATGGCGCGCGGCGCGGACCGCGCCATCGATATCGCCCGGAAGGTGGGCGCGGCCCAGCAGGTTCAGTTCGTCGGCGTCGAAGCTCTGGGCTCCGAGCGACAGGCGGTTGAAGCCGAACTCCCGCAGCACCGCCAGCCTGCGGCCGTCGAGCGAACCGGGATTGGCCTCGGCGGTCATTTCGGCGACGCAATCGCCCCCGGCGGTGGCGTCGGCCACGGCTTCGCCCAGCCTGATAAGTTGGAGGGGCGAGAGCACGCTGGGGGTTCCGCCACCGACGTAGACGGTGTCAACCCGGAATTCGTGCCGGTGTGCGAGTTGAAAACGCGCCTCGGATTCAAGAGCATCCAGGTAGCGGTCGGCCAGCGCCGGTTCGTAGACGGAAGAGGCAAAGGCGCAGTACCGGCAGCGCCGCGAGCAGAAGGGGATGTGGGCGTAGAGGCCACTCATTGACTGGGCGCGGGCTGCTGGCCCGCGCATGGCCGATGAGCCGGGGATTCCTCTTCATGAGGGCAGCCGGCCTCCGGCCGGCTGCGACGCGGGTCATTGGCCATCAGCCACCAGCCATAGGTCATAACGGCTGCGCAGCAGCCGTTACCTGGGCACCCTCTTCATGACGCGGACGTAGACTTCGCCGCTGCGAATTCTGTAGCCGAGGTCGTCGCGACCTTCCCACCAGACGGTGTACCAGCCCAGCCGGTTCATGGGGAAGATGCGGTTCACCGATACGGTGAAGCTGCGGTCGCGCTTGCGGCGGGTGTCGATCGGCACCTCGGCCCAGGCCAGGCGGGCGGAGCTGGCCGGGGGAGCCAGCTCCCGGACCGCTCCGTCGAGCTTTACGTGGAAGCGGCCCTTTATGGGCAGGTAGGGGTCCAGAACCCTGGCTTCGAGCGGCGCCACCAGCCTGACGGTAACGCGGATGTCCTCGTCCATCGCGTAGAGCTTCCGCCGGGAAGCGATCAGGCAGGTGGGGGCGACGCTGCTGCGATGGCGACCGCTCTCGATCCTGCGAACAACCCGGTCGGCCTCGGGCGTGCGCTGCGTGGACTTCTCGCAACCCGCCATGAGCAGGCCGGCGGCCCCGGCAGACAGCAGCGCAAGCGTGCGCCAGATCATGGCATCCCTCCTGTCCCCCGCCGCGAAGACGGGCGGGCTCTCTCTTCCGGAACCACCCGACCGGTCCCGCCCGGGGGAGCGGTCAGGGGTTCGAAACGTAGTTCCCCGCGTCGACTTCGTAGGTGTCGCGGTCCTGCTCGTAGAGCCGACGCAACAGCCCCGAGTATATCGGGAAGGTGTCGCACAAGTCCAGCGTCTGTTCGCGCACGAACTTGCGCACGCGCCGGTCGTCGGGCGCGTTCAGCACGCGGTAGATCAGGTCGGCGATCAGGTCCATTTCCTCCGGACCCATCCCGCGGGTGGTGACCGCCGGCGTGCCCAGGCGGATGCCGCTGGTGATCGTGGGCGGCCGGGGGTCGTTGGGCACCGCGTTCATGTTGGTCGTCAGCCCCGCACGCTCCAGCGCGGCGCTGGCCTGGGCGCCGGTGATCTCGCGCTCGCGCAGGTCCACCAGCATCATGTGGTTGTCGGTGCCGCCGGTAACCAGCTTGAGCCCGCGCTTGAGCAGTCCGTCGGCCAGTACCCTGGCGTTCTCGACGATCCTGCGCTGGTAGGTCTTGAACCCCGGCGAGAGCGCTTCCTTGAGGGCCACCGCCTTGGCGGCTACCACGTGCATCAGCGGGCCGCCCTGCAGGCCCGGGAAGACCGCGCTGTCGATCTTCCTGGCGAACTTCCTCTCGCAGAGGATGACCGCCCCGCGCGGGCCGCGCATGGTCTTGTGGGTGGTGGTGGTGACCACCTGGGCGTGGCCCTTGGGCGAGGGGTGCAGCCCCGCCGCGACCAGCCCGGCGATGTGCGCCAGGTCGGCCATCAGCAGCGCGCCGCTTTCGCGGGCGATCTCCCCGAAGGCCGCGAAGTCGATCTGTCGCGGATACGCGCTGGCGCCGGCCACGATCAGCCTGGGCTTGTGCTCCCTGGCCAGGGCGGCCACCTGGTCCATGTCGATCAGGCCGGTCTCGGGCTTGAGGCCGTAGTGCACACCCTTGTACCACATGCCCGAGAAGTTGCGGCTGTAGCCGTGGGACAGGTGTCCGCCCTGCTTGAGGTCCATGGCCAGGATGGTGTCGCCCGGCTCGAGCAGCGCGGTGTAGGCCGCCATGTTCGCCTGGGTTCCGGCGTGGGTCTGGACGTTGGCGTGGTCGTAGCCGAAGATCTCGCAGGCTCTTTCGATGGCTTTGCGTTCGCAGACGTCCACCCACTCGCAGCCGCAGTAATAGCGCGCGCCCGGGTAGCCCTCCGCGTACTTGTTGGTCAGCACCGAGCCCAGCGCCTCGAGCACCGCCTGGGACACGAAGTTCTCGCTGGCGATCAGTTCGACCAGCACCTGCTGGCGGCGCACCTCGTTGCGCACCGCCTCGTAGATCTCGGGATCAACCCTGCGCAGTCTGTTGAGCACTGCTCCACCCCTTCCTACTTCTGTTCTTCCCGTTCCCTGGCCTGCGTCGCGGCGGACGATTGCTGCGTCAGCTGCCAGCGCAGGTAGGCCTCAATAAATCCGTCCAGGTCGCCATCGAGCGCCCCCTGGGCGTTCCCCATCTCGTGGTTGGTGCGGTGGTCCTTGACCATCTGGTAGGGTTGCAGCACGTAACTGCGGATCTGGCTGCCGAAGTCGATGCCCAGCTTGGCGCCGGAAAGCTTCGCGAGTTCCTCGGCGCGGGCCAGTTCGGCGCGCTGCTTGAGCTTGGATGCCAGCATCCTCATGGCGGTCATGCGATTCTGGTGCTGGGAGCGCTCGTTCTGGCAGGCGACCACGATCCCGGTGGGCAGGTGCGTAATCCTGACCGCGGTCTCGACCTTGTTGACGTTCTGGCCGCCGGCACCGCCGGCGCGGTAGGTGTCGAGCCTGATGTCTTTGGGGTCGATCTCGGCTTCGCCGGCGTCCTCGATTACCGGAACGACTTCAACCGAGGCGAAGCTGGTGTGGCGGCGCTTGTTGGCGTCGAAGGGCGAAATGCGTACCAGGCGGTGCACGCCGATCTCCGAGCGCAGCCAGCCGTAGACCCCGCGCCCGGTTATCTCCAGCGTCGCGCCGCGCACGCCGGCCTGTTCGGATTCGGTGGCGTCGACGATGCGCACCTTGAAGCTCTTGCGCTCGGCGAAGCGGGTGTACATGCGCATCAGCATCGCCGCCCAGTCGCAGCTTTCGGTTCCGCCCGCGCCGGCGTGCACCGAGAGGTAGGCGTCCTGGGAGTCGTGATCGCCGGAGAAGAGCAGGCGGGTTTCGAGGCTGTCGATTTCCCTGTCGAGCGCGGCGGCATCGCTGCCGAGTTCCTCGAGGATCCCCTCGTCGTCCTCGGTCTCGGCAAGTTCGAGAAGCTCGACGTAGTCGGCGATGCGCTTTTCGAACTCGTCCTGGAGCGTCACCGTCTCCTTGAGGGAGCTGAGTTCCCGCAGGATCTTCTCGCGGTCGCCACCGCCCTGCCAGAAGTCGTTGCTGTTTATCCGGGCCTCGAGCTCGGCCAGACGGGTGCGCTTGGCATCGAGGTCAAAGAGACCCCCTCAGCTCCTTCAGCCGAGCAGAGCTGGCCTGGAGCTGGCGGCGGAGTTCCTCGACTTGAGCCACTTGTCTTGTCCTCGCGTGCGGGTGAACGTTGTCAGGATTATAGAGCGTGCCAAGATGCGGACAAGCGCAAATGGAGGTCGCAGAAGCAGGGCGGGTGACTTCCGTTCCGGCACCAACCCGCAGCTCCGAACCGCAGCAAAAAGAATGGCCCGCCGGGCGGCCTTTCCCGGCGGGCCAGAAGATCGTTCGCTGACCGGTGTTACTTCTTCTTCTTGGCGACCTTTTTCTTGGCGGTCTTCTTCTTAGCGACCTTCTTCTTGGCGACCTTTTTCTTGGCGGTCTTGCGCTTCTTGGTAGCCTTCTTCTTAGCCATCAGTTGATCACCCCCTCTCCCTTCCTTTTCTTCTCTAAGCGCTCGTAAGTGTCGGGCCCGACACGAGCACCATGTCCTTGACCGTGAGTCGTTTTCTCTTGTTTATCGTCCATATGCAAGGAAAAAATAGCAGAAAATATGTCTTCTTGCTTCGGAGCCGTGCAGGTGATAACCACATCATCATGTGATGCACCGCGCGGGCAGCCCCGCTAATGGAGCGCGATACTACGAGAGCAGAAGGCTGTCCCCGGGTGAATATCGGACGTCGAGGCATACCGCGAGCTTCGCGGCGCAAGGGCGCCAGAGGCATATATTCCCAGGTGCCGCCCACCGGTCTTCCTGCCGGCAGCGGGAAGAGATCAAGCTCGAGCGCCCGTCGTCCGATGCAGGAGTGCACTTGGCAGGAGCTCGCGGCGCACTCTCACCCGGGTGCGGCCCACAAGGCGGGCCGGGGCACACAGACCCCGGCCCGCAGGTTTTCCGGTATCGGCCGCGTCAGGCGCTGCTGCGCGTCAGGCACTCTTCGATCACGGCCATGCGTCGGCGGACGCTCTGCAGGGTTATCGCCTGCGGGGCGCCATCCCGCAGGTTGGCGAAGACGTCGTCGTAGAACAGGGCGGCCATCGGCCGCGGTCGCTCCGAGGCCTCCGGACTCCATTCGAACTCCTCGAACTCCAGCTTCTCGCTGTTGTAGCTGCGGTCCGCGGTGGGGGCCAGGTCCAGTTCGCGCGGGGGCAGGTTGTCGAAGTCCTTGACGACCTTCCACCGGACGGCGCCCTTCCCGGTGACCAGCGAGCCCTTGTTGCCCAGCACCATCCATCCGTTCTGCGGATAGGTGCAGTTGGAGAACAGATCAATCTCCATGGTGGGCGCGTCCGGCGCGGTGACGATCAGCTGGACCCAGTCGTCGGCGTCCCCCGAGGAGAGCACGTTGTCCATCCTGCAGAAGACCTCGGGTTCGGTTTCGCCGGAGAACTCCATCAGCTGGTCGAGGATATGGATGCCGGTGTTGCGCAGCGTGCCCCCGCCCAGCTCCTTGACGGTCTGCCAGTCCCAGCGCCGGCGGTAGGCCATGCCGGAATAGCGGAGGAAGTTCACGCGGCCGAGGACGCCGCCCTCGACGATCTCGCGGATCTTGCGAAAGGTGGCCTCGTAGCGGCGGTTCTGGAACACGGTGACCGACCTCTCGCTCCCGGCCTCGGCGGCGATCAGCCTGTCGCACTCGGCGAGGTCCCTGCTCACCGGCTTCTCGACTACGACGTCCTTGCCGGCCTCCAGGGCCTTGATGGCCCAGGGCACGTGGAGGTCGGTGGGCATGGCTACCACCACCAGGTCCACGTTTTCGTCGGCGAGCAGGTCCTCGTACTTCTCGCATGTCGCGCAACCGAATTCCCCGGCGGCCTGGTTGCGCCGGTCTTCGAGGTTGTCCAGGACCGCCGCGATCCTGAACTTGTCCTGCATGGGGCGCATTGCGCTGATGTGAATGTCCCAGCCGCTGCGTCCCAGCCCCGCCACGCCCACTCCGATGGGCCCGTCTTCTTTGCTGCTCACGGTCATGCCTCTCCCGTCTTCATCTGTGCGGGAGCGTCTTCGCCCCGCAAGCCATCGACCTCGACCCGAGCGCTTCGCGCTCAGGTCATGGTCGCGTAGCGCTCGTAGGTCAGCTGGTTGACGGTTTCCTCGCCGGCCAGGTAGCGCCTGATATTGTCGATGCACAGGCGGCCGGTATCGACCAGGCGATCTTCCGTGGGGCCGCCCTTGTGCGGGATCAGCAGGCAGTTCTCGAGTCCGCGCAGCGGCGAGTCGGCTGGCAGCGGCTCCTCTTCGTAGACGTCCAGGGCCGCGTAGATGCGGCCGGTCTTCAGTTCGGCCACCAGGGCCTCGGTGTCCACGATCGGCCCGCGCGCGGTGTTGACCAGCACCGCCCCGTCCTGCATGGCCCCGAGGATTTCGGCGTTGACGATGTGGAAATTCTCGGGGGTGTTGCCGGTGTGGATGCTGATCACGTCGTTGGCGGCGTAGAGCTCCCTGAGAGTGGTGGTGCGCTCCACGCCGAGCTTCTCGAACACGTGGTCCGGGCAGTTCGGCGAGTAGGCGCGGAGCTTGACGTTGAAGGGCCGGATCAGCGGCACCAGTTCCTGGGCGATCGGGCCCATGCCGTGCAGGCCGACGTTTCGCTCGAACAGGCTGCGCATGCGTTCCTTGGGCCACTCACCGCGAACGTGCATCCCCATGGTCATCTCGGTGACCCGGCGCAGGCTGGCCAGGATCATCATCAGGCTGGCCTCGCTGATGGTGCGGCTGATGACCCCGCCCCAGTTGGTGACCAGCAGGCCCGCCTTGAGACACTCGCGGTCGAGCTGGCCGCGCACCGTACCGGATATGTGGCACATGTACTTCAGTTGGGGGTTCTCGCCGAGGATCTCGGGGGTGAGCTTGCCCGAGCCCCAGAAGGTGATCAGGATGTCCGGCTTCTCAGCGGTGATAAGCGCGCGGTACTCCTCGGGAGAATTCTCCCTTTCCCAGAAGTCGGCCCAGGTTACCTCTCCCAGCGAGTTGAGTTCCTCGCGCATCTCGGCGTTGAAGGGCATGTCCCACTGGCGTTTGGGGAAGGCTAAGAGGATCTTGACCATTTCGGGGCTCCATGACTGCTCGGGGCGCGAAGCCACCGGGGCGACCGGCCCCGCAGTGCGCTCCGCGCGCCTGTCCGCACTGCGATACCTGAAGGCTACCGGCTTCGGGGTTCAGTTCAAGCGCAGGGCCGGGGACGCCGGGACTCGAAGTCCGGCGTCTCGGTGTCGACGATCAGCCCGTCGAAATCGAACAGCAGCGCCTGGGGCACGGGCGGTCTCAAGGAATGAGCACTACCTTGCCGACTTCCACGTTGGGGTCGAGGCTGGTTTCCATGGCTTCGATGAACTGTTCCAGCTTGAACTTGTGGGTGGTCACCGGTCGGGGGTCCACGCGCTTCTCGGCCAGGAGCGGGGTCATCTCCTCCCAGGTGTTGAAGATCTCGCGACCGTTGATGCCGCAGATCGACAGCCCCTTGAAGATCAGCCCCTCCCCCCAGTTGACCGCCACCTGCCCCTCGGGAAGGCCGAAGGCGGCCATCACCCCTCCGCGACGAAGCATGTCTATGGCCTGGTTGATGGCGGGGGGAGCCCCGGTCATCTCCAGAGCCACGTCCACGCCCTCCCCTCGCGTGGCCTCGCGGATCCGGCGCACGGGGTCCGCGCGCCGGGCGTTTATGGTTTCGTCGGCGCCCAGCTGCTTCATCAGCGCCAGCTTGCTGTCGACCAGGCCGACGCCGAAGATCCGGCGCGCGCCGAAGGCCCGGGCCACGCCGCAGGCGTAGGCGCCGATGGGACCGTCACCGACCACCGCCACGGTTCTGCCCGAGACCTCGCAGCTCGATACCGTGAAGGTCGCGTTGCCGAAGGGATCCTGCAGGCAGGCCACTTCCGGTTCGATCCGCGGGTCGTTCTTCCACAGGCAGCGAGCCGGGACCTTGAAATACTCCGCGAAGCATCCGTCGAAGTCCACGCCGAATATCGAGACGTCCCTGCAGATGTGGCGCTTCCCGCTGCCGCACTGGTGGCAGCGGTTGCAGAAGACGTGGCACTCGACGGACACGTAGTCGCCGGGCGCGACCTCGTCGACGTCGGCGCCGACTTCCACGACTTCACCGGCGCACTCGTGGCCGAAGATCAGGGGCGGCCTGATGCGCTCGTCGCCCCAGGCGCCCCACTTGTAGATGTGCTTGTCGGTGCCGCAGATCGATGCCGCCAGGGTCTTGACCAGCGCCTCGTCGGGTGCCGGGGCGGGCACGTCGACTTCGCGGAGTTCAGCGCCCGGCTCGGGCCGGGCCTTTATTACCGCGAGCATACCCTGACCCAATTCCGGCTGTTCCTCCTACTCCTCGCTGGGCACCTGACCCACGAAGATTTCGCACTCTGCCACGCGGTCGGTGCCGAGTTCCAGGGCGAAGGTGTAGAACCCCTCGCGGGGCAGCGGCAAGCCGGCCAGCTCGAAGACCATGAAGGCCGAGGGCTTGACCCCGTCCTCCACGACGATCTTCACGTCGGGCAGCGGTGGGACCACGTCCTCCTCGGAGCTGGAGGCCAGAAAGCGCAGGTTGCCCTCGTACTCGCCGGGATCGCCGTGCACCCGCGAGACCAGGCAGCACTTGGGCAGTTGCGAGGGGAAGCTGGTGCAGTGCACCGCGTCGAACACGTTGATCAGCGAGTGCCGGCCCATGCTTTCGGCGTGGGCCTCGCAGACGACGCAGTAGTCGGAGGAAAGGCTCATGGGCAAATCGTCAGGGTCGTGAGATCAGTAACCGGTGACTTGTGAACGGCCCTGGCGTGCAACGCCCTCCGATCACCGTTCACCGCGCACCGCTCACTACTTTACCGCCTCGACCTCCTTGACATCCGGCACCAGCTCCTTGAGGCGCCGGGCGATTCCGTTCTGGAGAGTCATCTGGGCCATGGGGCAGCCCGCGCAGTGGCCGGTGAGCCTGACGGTGACCACCCCTTCGGCGTTGACGTCCACCAGTTCCACGTCGCCGCCGTCGGCCTGCAGGTGCGGGCGGATCTCTTCGAGGGCCTTCTCTACATCTTCGCGCATTGCAGTTCTCCTCATCCGGTAACGGGACCGGTCTTCCTCGGGGCGCCGTCGCGCAGCTTGCCTTCCATCTTCGGGCCGCGGGCCATGGCGATGCGCCCGGTGCGCACCACTTCCTTGAGGCCGTAGGGGCGCAGCGTGTCGATGCAGGCGTTGATCTTGGCCTCCGGCCCGGTAACCTCGAAGGTGAGTTCGCCCCGGGTGATGTCCACCACCTTGGCCTCGAAGGCGTCGCCGACCATTATTATCTCGGGTTTCTTGCCGCTGGGGGCGTGGAGTTTGACCAGGCACAGGTCGCGCTCCACGTAGTCCACCTGGCTGAAGTCATAGACCTTGACCACGTTGATCAGCTTGCCCAGCTGCTTGCGGATCTGTTCGAGCACGCTCTCGTCGCCGCGGGCCACGATGGTCATGCGCGACACGTCGTCGGCCTCGGTCTCGCCGACGGTCAGGCTGTCGATGTTGAAACCCCGGCTGGAGAAGAGCCCGGCCACGTGGCTGAGCACGCCGGGGTGGTTCTGCACCAGGGCGGATATGACGTGTCGCACGATTAACCCTCGCTATCCAGAAAGAAGAAGGGCGAAAGGAGACCGCAGGAGAGTCGACCTCCCGCTTCGTCGCTTTCCATCCGCCATCTCCTCTCTCCTCTCTCCTTGCGCCTGCTCTTGAGGGGCCGTCGATGACGGCCTCTCAAGCCATGCCTCCGATCATGCGATCGACCGCCTGCCCGGCGGGGATCATCGGGAAGACGTTCTCCTCGCGCTCCACGTGGAAGTCGAGGACGACGCAGCCCTTGTGCCGGAAGGCCTTCTTCAGCGCGGGGACCACCTCGTCCTTTTCCGTCACGCGGATGCCCCTGGCCCCGTAGGCCTCGGCGACCTTGACGAAGTCGGGGTTGTCCACCAGGTCCGTCTGGGAGTAGCGACGGTCGAAGAAGAGCTCCTGCCACTGCCGGACCATGCCCAGGAAACCGTTATTGAGAATGGCGATCTTCACCGGCAGCTTCAGGCGCACTGCGGTGATCAGCTCCTGGATGTTCATCTGGATGGAACCGTCGCCGGCGATGTCTATGACCAGGCTCTTGGGCTTGCCGACCTGCGCGCCGATCGCCGCGGGGAAGCCGAAGCCCATGGTACCCATGCCTCCGGAGCTCAGGAAGCTCCTCGGGCGGGTGTACTTGTAGAACTGCGCGGCCCACATCTGGTTCTGGCCGACTTCCGTCGTGATGATCGTGTCGCGTTTCCTGGTCAGCTCCCAGATCTTCTCGACCACGAACTGCGGGCGCAGCCCGGTGGACTTGTAGCCCAGCGGGTACTTCTTCTTCCACTCGCCGATCTGCCTGACCCAGGCGGTACGCTTGCTGCTCTTGACCTTGGGCAACAGCTTCTTGAGGATCCGCCTGGCGTCGCCCACCACCGGTATATCCACGCGAATGTTCTTGGAGATAGCGGTGGGGTCGATGTCGATGTGTATGATCCTGGCCTTGGGGGCGAAGGCGTCGACCTTGCCGGTGATGCGGTCGTCGAATCGCGCGCCCACCGAGATGAGCAGGTCGCACTCGTTGACCGCGTAGTTGGCGTAGACCGTGCCGTGCATGCCCAGCATCTCCACCGAGAGCTTGTGGGTCTCGGGGAACGCGCCGAGAGCCATCAGCGTGTTGGTCACCGGGATGCTGGCCTTCTCGGCCAGTCTGCGGATCTCGGCGTCGGCCCCGGAGATGATGCATCCCCCGCCGACGTAGAGCAGCGGTCGCTCAGAACTGTTGATGGCTTCGGCCACGCGGTCGATCTGCCGGGGGTTGCCGTCGTAGACCGGCTTGTATCCCGGAAGTTCGGGCTTCTCGGGGACCACCTCCTCGCACTCGGTGGTGGAAAGATCCACCGGCAGGTCGATGACCACCGGCCCGGGCCGCCCGGTGCGCGCAATGTGAAAGGCCTCGTGGATGGTGGGGACGATTTCCTCCACCTTCCTTACGAGGTAGTTGTGCTTGGTGACCGGCCGGGTGATTCCGGTAACGTCGGCTTCCTGAAAGGCATCGTTGCCGATCAGGTGGGTCTTGACCTGCCCGGTGATGGCCACCATGGGCACCGAGTCCATGTTGGCGGTGGCCAGGCCGGTGACCAGATTGCAGGCCCCCGGCCCGCTGGTGGCGATGCAGACGCCGACCTTGCCGGTTGCACGCGCGTAGCCGTCTGCTGCGTGGGCCGCGGCCTGCTCGTGCCTGACCAGCACGAGGTTCAGGTCCCTGGCGTCGTAAAGCGCGTCGAAAATGGGGATAACGCACCCGCCGGGATAGCCGAACAGATCCGTAACGCCCTCTCTGCGCAGCGCTCTGACGACGAGCTCCGAGCCCTTGAACTTCACGAGTGGCGACCTCCTTAGACAACTGGCGCCTCCGGTGAACCGGAGGCGTCGACTGGAGACCGAGAGTTTATCCCCGGCCGGTGCCCCTCGCAAGGCCACTTTGAGCCGCGTCCACTTTCCGCCACGGGGTTCGAGGGTTACTCGGTATTCACGTGGGCGCGCGCGTGCAGTTTGCGGAAAGCCCGGGGGCTCATGCCCTCGCGGCGCCGGAACACCCGCCGGAAGTAGCCGGGGTCATCGAATCCCACTTCCCGGGCGACCTCGCCCACGTTCAGGCTGCTCTCCAGCAGCAGCCGGCGGGCGTGCAGCAGTCGTCTCCTGTGAATTGCCTCGGTCAGACCGAAGCCGTAGGTCCGGCGGAATACGCGGCCTAGGTAGTCGGGATTGCAGTCCAGCTCGCGGGCCACCAGGGCCGTCGAGACCGGCTCGTGAAAGTGCGTGCGCACGAAGGCGTCGGCCTTGCCGGCCAGCGCGGCGGCCGCGCCCCCGCCTACCGGAGAGAGTCCGGGACGGGCAACCTCGGCCAGCATCAGCCCCAGCAGCATCGAGAAGGAGAATTCGTCCCGCGCGCCCGACTCCTGATCGTCCAGGTACCGGCTGTAGAGCTCGGCCAGGCGGTCCGGCCGGGGCGGCGCCGCGGTCTGCGGCACGCTGAGAGCCAGACCCGCCGGCTTCAGGTCCGGTTTCGGCAGGCGGAAATGCACCCAGAAGAAGGAAAGGTCCCGCGGGTAGGGCCGGGTGCCGTAGTGCCTGCGGCCGGGCCAGAGCAGCAAAGTCTGGCCGGCCGGGAGCGTGAAACGGCGATCTTCCTCGGCCATGTCCAGCCGGCCGGAGCGCACCAGGATCAACTCGTAGGAGTCGATGGTGCGCTCGGCGTGAATGCCCCGACCCCGGGAGATGAACAGCCCCCCGCCCGCGGGTCGGATGAAGGGCACCATCCGGAGGTTTAATCTCATGGGGCGGGGCCTCCTTGTCGGGTGGTCGGAATTGTCCCTTTATTGTACTCACCAGCCCCCTTGTTCAAGGGGGAATGTGGGGTATGCTCCTTGTGAGGCACATCTGAAATGTACCCATAGCCAGAGGAGTCGAAAATGAGCGCACCGGTTGTTACCCAGCCCTCGAGCCGCATCGCGGCCCGTCCCCTGCCACTCTCCGACGTGGAGGTCTCGGGGTTCCTGGGCGAATGGACGGGCCGGAACAGCAGGGAGAGCCTGCTGGCCGGCCTCCAGAGCGTCCTGCGCGAGCGCTTCGAGAAGCTCTCGCGCGGCGAGGACCCCGGGCCCGAGAAGAAGCTGGCTTCGAATTCGGATCTCTTCAAGTGGATGGAGGGCTGCGCCTGCACCCTGATGGTCGATCCCGGCAACACCAGGGTCCGCGAGGAACTGGAGCGGACCGTCGACATGGTCGTCGCCGTCCAGCGCGAGGACGGGTTCCTGACCAGCCGCACCGGCGAGGAGGCGATGCCCTTCACGCTGCGCGATCACGACCTCTACAGCTGCGGTCATTATCTTGAAGCCGCGGTGGCGCACTTCGGGGCTACCGGTTCGCGGAAGATGCTGGAGAGCGCCTGCCGTTACGCCGACTTCTACATCCGCAAGTGGCAGGAGGGTCACGAGTACTACGCCACCGTGGGAGAGCGCGAGCACGCCGAGATCGAGATCGCGCTGGTAAGGCTCTACCGCGCCACGGGCGAGAAGAGGTTCCTGGACTTCGCCGGGGCGGTTACGGACATGGCCACGCTCGGCGAGCGGGTTGCGGACCTGCACATCGGCGGCGGCAGGACCCACTGCGTGCGGGTGGGCTACTACCTGGCCGCCTGCGCGGAGATCTACGCCGAGACCGGCGAGGAGAAGTACCGCGCGCCGCTGGAGTCCCTGTGGCGGGAGATCACCGACACGCTGACCTACGTCACCGGCGGCGTGGGCACCGGTGAGCGCTTTCCGCACGTGCCCTTCGTCCTGCCCCAGCGCGGGAACATCGCCGAGACCTGCGCATCGATCGCGATGATCATGTGGGGCCGGCGCATGCACCAGCTCGGCGGCGAGGCGCACTACTTCGACGCCATCGAAACCGCGCTGTATAACAACGTGCTCGGCGCTCTCTCGCTCGACTCCAGGGCCATCTACTACTACCAGCCTCTGGCCACGCCCGAGAGCGGCGGCGGCTGCAACTGGCCGGCGGGGAGCCGCGCGCGGGTGCGCCTGCCCGAACTGCACCGCACCAGCTGCTGCTTCCCGAACGTGTGGCGCTTACTGCCCGCGCTGGGCGAGTACGTATTCTCGCTCACCGACTCCGGCCTGTGCGTCAACCTCTACTCGGCCTCGCGGGCGTGCTTCGAGTCCCCCGCCGGCGTCGGTGTGCAGCTGGCGGTCGACACCGAATACCCCCGCGGCGGCTCCGTGAGGCTCGCCGTCGATCCTGAAAGTCCCGCGGAGTTCGAGCTGCGCCTGAGGATCCCCGCGTGGACCTCGGGCGCTCGCGCCACCGTCAATGGCGAGGCGACCGGCGAACCGGTCGCCGGCGAATACCTGGCCGTGAAGCGCGAGTGGCGCAGCGGAGACCGCGTGGAACTGGAACTGCCCATGCGCGCAGAGGCGGTTCGCTCGCGCCCGGAGATGGTCGACAGCGCCGGGCAGACGGCCTTCCGGCGCGGGCCGCTGGTCTACTGCCTGGAGGGCGTCGACTCAGGTGAAGCTGATCTCGATCGCGTCGCGCTGGTCTCGGAGTCGGTCGAAGAGGCCTGGGCGCCGGAGTTGCTCGGCGGCGTGCACGTCCTGGTAGCGGAGGTCGCCGAGGCCCCGTTCCCAGAGGTGCCCTACCCGGCGGCCGGTCAGGTCACTGCGGGCGAGGCGCGCCGCGTCAGGCTGGTGCCCTTCTACGCGCGCGGCAACCGGTCCGACAATCCCGCCTGGCGGGTCTGGCTGCCGCGCGGCTGACCCGGGCACTGGATTCCGCGCGCCGCCGTGGGAGAATCGCCCGCGGGAGGGCCGCGGGCAATGAACTCCGAAGCGCTTGCCACCGAACTCGCCGAGGTCGAGCGTCGCTATTCAGGGCGCCTGGCCGTCGAGGTCCGTCGACTCGACGGCCAGGGAGGCTTCTCGCTGCGCGGGCGGGAGGTGCTGCCGGCGGCCAGTACCGCCAAGCTCTTCGTGCTCTGCGAGCTCTTCCGCCAGGCCGACGAAGGGCGCGTCGATCTCGACGCCCCGCTGGTCGCCCGCCCGGAGCACTGGTGTCCCGGAGACGGTCTGCTGCGGGCCATGCGCCTGCCGCAGGAACTCTCGGTCCACAACATGGCCGTGATGATGATCGCGCTCAGCGATAACGCGGCCGCCGCCGCGCTGGTCGAGCACCTCGGCGCGGAGAACGTCGAGCACACCGCGCGTTCGTGGGGCCTGGAGGACACCACCGTCGCCGCGGGGCTGGCGGCCTGGACGCGGGGAAGCGGCCCCGGACCGGTGAGCAGCGCCCGCGACCTCTGTGCTCTGCTGGAGCGCGTCTACCGGCACGAGGTTCTGAGCCCCGCCAGTTGCGCCGAAATCCTGAGGATCATGCGCGCCCAGCGCATCAACGACATGCTTCCGCGCTTCGTGCCTGTCGGTGAGGACTGGGGCGACGCCGAGGAATGGATCGCCAGCAAGACCGGCTACGGCCGCTGCACCGTCGAGACCGGGATCGTCCACGCGCGTGCCGCCAGGCTCTGCCTGGCGGTCTTCTTCCGGCCGGATGAGAGCTCCAGCCCGCGCTGCAAGTGCCTGGCCGACCACCCACCGGTGCTGGCGGTCGCCGCGGCATGCCGGGCGATCTGGAAGAGCGCGGCAAGGGCCTGCCGGGAGGCCCCCTGAAGAACGGCCTGCCGGGGACTTGCCGCCGGACGGACGTGAAACACTGCCGTCGCGTTGAATAGCCGGGGCCTTCCAGGGGTCTTTCTGCGGGAGGCCGACATGACGGGAAGTCAGACTGCCGTGAGGTCGTGGTGCGCGCTCCTGGCACTGATTGCGGCGGGGACGGGCTGCGGCCGGCCTCTGCGTCAGCCGCAGGATCCTCGGGGCGCGCACTTCAGCGTGCTGACCTACAACATCAACTACGGCGGGCGTCTTGCGGGAGTGAGTCTCGCCGCGATCATCGGGGCCGATGCCGACGTTGTCTGCCTGCAGGAGACCTCCCCGGCGTGGGAGCGCTACCTGCGGCCCCGGCTCAAGTCGAAGTACCCGCACTGCCTCTTCCGCCACGGTCGCGGCGCCGGCGGTATGGCGGTATTCTCCCGGTGGGCGGTGCGCCAGGTCGCCTGGCACAAGCCCCGGGCGGGCTGGTTTCATGGCTGGGTTCTGCGGGCGGGCACGCCGGCCGGGCCGGTGCAGATACTCTCGGTTCACCTGCGCCCCCCCTTGGGCGAGAACGGCCGGCCCGGCCTGGGCGCGATGCGCCGCACCCGCGGCGTGCGCCTCGCGGAAATCGTTGAACTTGAGAAGATGCTCGACCCGGCCATGCCGCGCATCGTGCTGGGGGATTTCAACGAGGAGGACAACGGCAGGGCCGTTGGGCACATGGTCGCGCAGGGTTTCACGAACGCGCTCGCCGAGTTCGATCGGAGGAGCGACACCTGGTACTGGCGGGCCGGACCGGTGCTTCTGAACCGCCGTTTCGATCACGTGCTGTACTCGAAGCAGTTGAACTGCTGCCGTGCCGAGGTGATTCGGGCCGGCGCCAGCGATCACCTGCCGGTGAGGGCTCTCTTCGAGAAGAGCGGCGACCGGAAGACGGGAATCACGGACGGGTGATGCCCGGTCGTCCGTGCTTCCAGGTTTCTAACCGACTTCAATATATTGCAATATATCAGTAAGCGGGTGCCATCTTGGAGTACAGCATGTCTTGTCCAGCACAGAAAGGCGCTGATTACATCACATAAGAAATGGCGGCGTAAAGGTTTGCACGTATCATGCCGCCTGCTTGCCCGCTTTGGGGGCCACAATTGTTGTCCGCCGGTGTAGTTACCGGTAATTACCGGTAACTCTTGTGTGGTCGGAGGTCGAATATGCCTGAGGAGACGCCGAGCAAGCGTATGGCGCGTGCTGTCGGGATCTATAAGGAGCTTCGCAACAGGATAGACTCGGGCGGGTTCAAGGTCGGTGACTACCTGCCATCGGAGCGCTCGCTGATCGGTGAGTTCAAAGCCTCGCGTCCCACGGTCCGCAAGGCGCTGCAGCGCCTCGAGCGTGAAGGCTGCCTGGTTTGCCACGCCGGCATCGGCTACGAGGTCGTAGGTGCCAACGCCAGACGCAGGGGCGACGGCTCGGAGATGGTCGGGGTGCTGTGGTCGCCCGGCGGCCGGAGCGGGTACCCGGATCCCTGGCTTCCCAGGCTGGAGGCGGCGCTGTCTTCGCGGGGCTACGCCATGCTGCTGGGGTTCACCGGGCGCGAGCTGGGCGCCGAGAACCAGCGCGTCGCGGCGTTCACCGAACGCGGCGTGGCGGGGATGATCGCACTGCCGGCCGAAAGGGGCAAGGGCCGGTCGCTGCTCGGCGAACTGGTCGCCGAGGGCTTCCCGGTCGTGGCCGTGGGGGAGCCCGGCCGCTGGTGCATGAGCAGGAAGGCTGCCGCGTCCTGCAGCTACGTGGACATCGACAACAGCCTGGGTTCGCAACTGGCCCTGGACCGCCTGCACCAGCTCGGGCACCGGCGGGTGGCGTTTGCCCATGACGGGATGAATCGCCTCATGAGCAGGCGCGAGCGGGGCTACCGCGACTGGATGGCCGAGATGGATCTGGCCGTCCCGGAGGGGTGGGTGATATCCTGCCGCAGGGGCGGGCCGGAGGCGACGCGCGAACACCTCCGGGAGCTGCTGAGCTCGACCGGGGCGGGGCCCACCGCGATCCTCTGCGCGACGGCCGACGACGCGGTGAGGGTATCGTCGGCCCTGGAGGAACTGGGCGTCCCGGTTCCCGGGGGCGTTTCGCTGGTTGCCTTCTTCGCAGGCATCCGGAACGAGCCGCCGGTGCAGGGCAGAGCCCTGGCCGGCCTTGGCTACTCGTGGGACGACGCCGTAACCGAGATCATTGCGGCGCTGGTTTCGCAGATCGGGAACCGTTCGGTGGTGCGCCGCACGTTGCTGCGGCCCGAGTTCATCGAGGGAGAGACGGTCGCGCCGCCGGCGGAAGTACAGTTGCGGGAATCCAGGTGAGGGGATGACAGGCCGGCGCGAGCGGGGGTTGCCGGCAGGCAGGAGAGGGACATGAGACACTCGGGTCTTCTTGGACGGGCAATCATCTTTGGACTGGCAGCAGTAGTGGCGGCGGGCGGCTGCTCGCACTTCCGGGGCATTCCCAGCCACGGCGGCGGCAAGCGTTTCGACGAGGAGCAGCGGGCCATGGTCGGGGCCATCCGCCGTACTATCGCCACGATGGAGGTCGAGGAGCTCAGGGGCAAGCGCATCGGGCTGAAGATCAGCAGCATCTACACGTCCGGCAGCGGCACGACCGACTGGAGCGGCCCGCAGGACATTACCCTGACGGGCAACCGTACCGACGAGGACCGGCACCAGGCGTTGAGCGATCCTCCGCACGGCGTGCAGGATCAGTACTGGCGACTGGACCGCGAGTTCTTCGGAGCCAACGGTCGCTACCGGCCCTTCAACTCCTATCGCGCGGCCAACCACCGGACCGAGGCGGACCTCCAGTACTTCCGGGCAACGCTGGAGATGAAGGCCCGGCACGAGGGCCTTCGGGTGGTGACCCGGGCACCGGACGTGGTGCTTCACGTGCTGGTGGACGTCATGGGCACCAACCGCAGCCGCCGGGATTTCCTGCTGATCGCCAACGAGGACCTGGTGGCCTCCTGCGAGGTGACCTACTACGCCCAGGAAGTGAAGACCGGCAAGCTGCTCTTCCGCGCGCGCCAGACCGGGGCGGCGGCGCGCTACCGCGAGCATCGCGTGTTCTTCGTGCCGCACAGCGCCATTCGCCGGTCGGTGCGCTACAGCAAGCCCGTCTACTACGACGTCGACGGCGGGGGCGAGGACAGCGGCGAGACCGGCGGCGGGCCGATCGAGATCCCCAAGGGCCTGGGCGAGCTCCAGCGCGCGTACAGGTACATGGACCAGGGGCAGCGTGACGAGATGATAGAGAGCCTCGACGACCGCGTCCGCTACCACATCAGGTCCGGGAACCTGCAGGCCGCGCGGGAGTACCTGCGCGCCATCCGCGAGATCGACCCCGGCTACAAGGGTCTGAACGACCTGGGTCAGGAGGTCCGCGAGAACCAGCCCTCCGGCAAGTGAACATCCGCGAAGAGGAGGTCCCCGTGTTGATACTCCGTCTGTCGCTGGTCCTGGCCCTTGCGGGTGCGGGTGCGCCGGCAATGGCTGCAACCGTGCGTGCCGGGACCCGGCCGAAGGTCGTGGAGCGGTTCGAGGTCGAGAAGGTCCGGCCGGGACACCCGGTGGGTTTCGCGTTCGCCAACCGCAGGGGAACGTTGCTCGAACCCGGTGCACCGGAAGTCTGCCTCGCCGGGCAGGCGATGAGGGGAGCCGCCAGGCCCTGGGCGACCGGGGCGGAAGAAGCGGCCTCCTGCGCGGCGGTTTGCCGCCGGCACCCCGGGCGCGTGAAGAGGCTCTTCGCCGCGCTGGACCTGGGGCGCAAGGGGCTCGAGAAGGTCAAGGCCGCCGTCGAGGGGAAGGAATGGCCAAAGGCCTGCGCGGAACTGGTTGCCTACTACCGCCACGGCGAGACCGCCGGGTGGCTGCGCGTCAAGACCCCCAGGCGGCGCAGGCCCGCCGTGCTGGGGCCGTGGGCCGGGAGAGTGCTGAAGCGGGCCGGGGAGGTGCTCGAGGACACCTTCACGTTCCAGGCGGTCACCGCGCGTCAGCCCCGGCGCAAGGGCGGGGGCCTGGACTGGGCTCACAACGGCCCTCACGGGGATGCCGAGTGGGGTTACTTCCTCAACCGGCATCCGTACTTCCCACTGCTGCTGCAGGCCTGGCGTGTAACGGGCGAGTCGCGTTACCCGCGGCACTTCGACGCGCTGGTCCGCGACTGGGTCGAGTCCAACCCGCCGCCGGACGCACGCGTTCACAACGTCAGGTGGCGGAACCTCGAGGCCGGCCTGCGCCTGAGGGATCCCTGGCCGCGGGCCTTCTACGGCTTCCAGGAGGCGAAGGAGTTCAGCCCCGCGGCGCGCATCCTGATGCTCTCCAGCGTTCACGAGCACGCCGAGTACGTGCTGCGCTTTCACGCCGGGGGCATGAACCACCTGCTCATGGAGATGTACGGCCTGGCCAACGCCGCGGCCTGCTGGCCGGAGTTCAGGGACTCGAAGAAGTGGTTCAAGCACGCCGTGACACAGATGACTCCGGCCATGGCCAGGCAGGTCTACCGCGACGGTGCCCAGAAGGAACTGACCAGCCACTATCACCAGGTCTGCATCGCGAACTTCGAGCCGTTCGCCGATCTGGCCGCCAGGCTCGGGCACAAGATGCCCGAGAGCTACAGGGCTGCACTCGAGAGCATGTGGAGTTACGTGGCCGGCACGCTGCGTCCCGACGGCGCCGGGTTGCTTAACAACGACTCGGACCGCAACGACAATCGTCGGGAACTGCTGCGCGCCGCCGGGCGCTACAAGCGCAGGGACTGGGCCTACATCGCCACCAACGGCAGGGAAGGCCGCAAGCCCGGGGGGCTGCCCTCGCGGGTCTTCCCCTGGGCCGGCCAGGCGGTGATGCGCAGCGGCTGGGATGGAGACGCTCACTGGAGCTTCTTCGACGTCGGTCCGGCGGGCATCGCCCACCGGCACAGGGACCGGCTGCACCTTTCCGTGTCGGCCTTCGGGCGAGACCTTCTCGTCGACGGCGGGCGTTACCACTACAGGCGGGACGCCTGGCGCACGTATTTCGTTACCGCGCCGGCGCACAACGTGGTGCTGCTTGACGGTTGCGGTCAGGAGATGGGCCGGACCGAGGTTCGCAAGCCGATGCGCGGCAACTACGCCCTGCTGCCGGCCTTCGACTACGTTCGCGGCAAGGTCGATCAGGGCTTCACGGACCTGAAGGGTCGTGCCGAGCACACGCGCGCGGTGGTCTATCTGCGCGGGAAGTACTGGCTGGTCTTCGATCGCGTTACCAGCGACCGGCCCCGCAAGCTTGAAGCGCTGTGGCACTTCCACCCGGGCTGCAGCGTCAAGGCCGAGGGCCTGCAGGCGGTCTCCTCCGACGCCGGCAAGGGCAACCTGCGAATCGTTCCCGCCGCCGGGCCCAGGTGGCAGTTGAAGACGATCAAGGGACGCCGGAAGCCGTCGATCCAGGGCTGGTACAGCCCGACCTACAACGTCAAGCAGCCCAGCTCGACGGCGGTTTACTCCGCCGGTGCAGCCGGGAACGCGACCTTCGCCTGGGTGCTCTTCCCGGCTGCGGGGAAGGTGCCGGAGATCAAGGTCGAAGCCCTGCCCGCACCGGCTGGAGCGCTGCGCGTGAGGGTGACCTCCCCGGGAGAGAAGCCCGTCGAAGTCGCGCTGCGCTTCGAAGGCGCCAGACCGGTGCCGCTTTGCGGGGATCTGACGCTCGAGGGCGACTGCGCGATCGTCGGACTCGGCGCCGGGCCGCTGGTCGCCGGAGGTCGGGTGCTCGGTCCGCGGGGCAGGGCCCTGGCCTCGCACTCCTACGGCGAGTGACGCCTCGCCATCCAACCGCGAAGGGGCAGAACGAGGAGTACGCACGCGTTCTGCGCAACCCGCTTCCAGTTGACAGCCGCTTGTCGTATCATGGCGGACATGAGTGAAACGATCTTCGGCCCTCCCGCCAGCCCCAGCGCCAACCTGTTTCAGGAGATGCTGGAGCTCATCCAGGAGCTCTCCGGCGTCCGCACGGTGATCTACGACCACCGCCGCTTCACCGAGCGGGCCGGGAGGCGGCGCATTCCGCGCGCCCTGCAGGGACACCGATCGGGGTTCTGCCGGGGCCTGCGGGTGACCGCGCGCGGCGACGCGGCCTGCGTGGCCTCCGACGTCGAGGAGGCCACCCGCGAGGCGGGCAGGCTGGGGAAGCCCTACCTGCACACCTGTCACGCCGGGCTCATCGAAGCGGTCTTCCCGGTGGTCTTCCGCGGCGAGCAGGTGGCCACGGTGTTCTGCGGGCAGGCGGCGATGGACGGCTGTCCCGCAGCGGACCCCGCCTGGCTGCGGCGCCGCGCCCGCCGGTTGGGCGCCTCGCCGCGCAGGGCGACGCGTGAGTACGCCGCGCTTCCGCGGGTGGGCAAGCGGCGTCTGCTGCAGATCGGCAGGCTGCTTTTCAACGCCCTGAACTACCTGGCCGAGTCGGAGGGGCGAGCGGGCCTGGAACGAGCCCTGCTGCTGCACCGCCACCCGGTGGTTCGCGAAGCAATGGCGTTTGCCGACGGGCACTTTGGCGAGCCGGTGGGCCTGCGCCAGGCCGCTGCGCAGTGCTCGGTGGCGCCGGAGCACCTCAGTCGCATGTTTCACCGGGTGGCCGGGGTCACATTCAGCGAGTATCTCACCCGGCGGCGCATGGAGCGTGCCCGGGAACTCCTGCGCGGCACCGGACTCAGGATGTCCCAGATCGCCGGGCAGTGCGGCTACGCCCATCAGAGCTACTTCGGGCGCAAGTTCAAGCGCGACACCGGGCTGACCCCGCGGGAGTACCGCGCGCGGCACCGGCGGGCGCCCGAATAATCAAAATAGTGCGAAAGACCGGTCATCTCCGTCTATAGACCTGCGGGCCTGCTTGCGGTATTGTTCCAATGAGCCCGGGAGGGCAACGGGGCCACAGGGGGAAAAGCGCAATGTACGAGCTGTCACCGCCAGCGATCTACGCGCACGAATCCGTGATGGGCGAGCCGCGTTACCGGGCGCGCGCCGAGCGGGTCGCGGCCGCCTGCCGGAACCACCCGCAGATCGTGACCTTCAGCGATGCGGAGGTTCCCGGGTTGATCGATGACCGGGAAATCCTCAAGCGGCGCGTCGCCATGGGCACGCTGGACCACGTGGAGGATCCGGTTCTGATGTTCAACACCTTCCGGTTCGACCCGGAGGGTGTTGCTTCCGCCGAGGTGCTCGGCCAGCGCCTGGCGGAAATGGAGCGCGGGGGCGGGCACGTCGGTGAGGCGCTCTCGGGTCGCGGCGCATTCCGCTGGCACGGCTACAACCAGAAGGGCGACTGCCACGGCGCCGACAAGGTCTGCCGTCCCTGCTGGCGCATACACCTGCAGCAGGGCTGCGCCCACCGCTGCCTGTACTGCGGGCTTGGCGGCTTGCTGGTGGCGATGGTCAACGTGGAGGATTACTGCCGGCACCTTCGGGGGATCATCGAGGCGCATCCCTGGCAGCAGACCTACCTGCTGGACGACGACGCCGACCCGCCCTGTCTTGAGCCCGAACTGGGCGTGCTCGGACCGCTGATCGAGTTCTTCGGCACGCTGCGAAACCGTTACCTGATCATCCACACCAAGACCTGGAACACCGAGTGGCTGCGGGGCCTGAAGCACAACGGCAACACCATCGTGGTCTGGTCGCTCAGCGGCCGGACCCAGTCGGAGCTGATCGAGGCCCGCGCGGGTACCACCGGGCAGCGCATCGAGGCCGCCCGCGTCGCTGAGGCGGCCGGCTACCCGATTCGCTACAAGTTCAAGCCGATCCTTCCGGTCAGGAGCTGGCGCGAGGATGCCGCGGAGGCCGTCGAGTTGGCGCTGTCGCGAACGCACCCGGACATCATCAGCCTGTGCAGCTTCATGTGGATGGACATAGATGAGATGAAGAGCCGCCTGGCCGGGGTGGCCGACCTGCTCGACCCCGGGTTCATGGAGGCTGCCGAGCTGGCCCGCGAAGAGGTTCGCGACACCCGCACCAGGCCATTCCCCCTGCAGATGCGCGCGGGGATATACGACCACTACCTGACGGAGATCCGCAGGCACTCAGCCGAGGTGCCGGTCTCGCTCTCGACCGAGAGTTTCGAAATGTGGAAGCACTTCGGAGAGAAGCTGGGGATGACCGCCACCAACTACGTCTGCGGCTGTGGCCCGCAGTGCGTTCCAGGAGCGACCAGGCTGGTTGACCACCCCTTCAGGGTGGCGGTGCGCAAGCCGCTTGACTTCCCGGGCGCCACGGTGGCGATCGGAGAATAGCGGTTGCGAGCGCGCTGGCCGGGGCCGCACCGGGGGCCAGTTACCGCTCCTGCGGAACCGGCCGGGATCTGGACGCAGGGCTCCGGGAGCAAGGTCCGGCAGGCCTTTGAATAGCGGCCTGCCGGAACTCGGGCCGCTGCTGGCAGTTCGCTCTTCAGCGGCCAGCCGGGGGGGCGTTACGGTCGGCCTGCCTTCTGGCCGCCGAGGGGACTTCGCCGGTGACCATCCGGAAGGCGCGGTTGAAACTGCGCAGGCTGCCGAATCCCGAGTCCAGGGCGATGCGCAACATGCCCTGATCGGACTCGGCAAGCAGCTTGCGCGCGCGCTCCACGCGTAGGCGGCGGACGCGGGCGACGAAGGTCTCTCCCAGCCCTTTTCGGAACAGGCTGCTGAGGTAGCTCGGCGTCACGCCCGAGGCGCGGGCGGCGTCCTCCAGCGTGAAGCCCCGGGAAAGGTGCTCGTTGATGAACGCGCAGGCCCGCTCCACGGGCGAACCGGCCTGCGATTCGCTTTCCAGCACTCGCGAGCCGAGTTCCCCGAAGTGGGCGGCGAAGAGCGAGATGGCCTGCACCAGGGTCCGAAGCCGGGATTGCGAGATGCTGGGCGTGGCGAAGTACAGGCTGCGGGTCCGGGTGCGGCCGCCACCGTGTTGCGCGACGCGTCCCCAGAACTGCTCGAAGCGTTTCTCGGTAGGGGGCCGGGGCAGAACCTGGCCGCCCATGAAGGAGCCCACGTGGCGGCCGTCGATGGAGACCGGGACCACCAGGTCGACCAGTCCGGCGTGGCAGAGGTAGGACCGGCCCGGAGCGCCACCCGCGGCCACCTTCAGGTGCTTGCGGTCGCATTCCCGGCAGAGCTTCGCAAAGGATTTCCGGCGGCGCAGGTGCGCGCACAGCGGCGAGTTCGTCAGCGGGCCGCTGAGCGGCTCGCGGCGGGTGTCGGCCGGGTCGACGAAGACCAGCTGCAGGCCGCTGAGGTCGCACATCAGCCGGCAGAAGCCGCGGAACTTCTCCGCGGCCGATAGCGATTCGAAATCCACCCTGGCGAAAGCCATGTGCAGGTGCGCCCCAACCTTAAAAACTGGCCAGTACTTACGTAAATTATGGCCGGCAGTGCCTGTAATGACAAGGTATTATGTTGGGGCGACATCGAGGCTCCCTTTCCCGCCTGGGCAGAAGCCCCACGGCTGGCAAGATAAGGGGCGAGTCAATCCTGGAGAGCGCCGTGAGTGCCTGCAGCCGCGGAGCGAGTTGCTGTCAGACGACTAGCGCTGCCGAGAGGAACACGCCATGCAGTACAAAGAGGACTGGCCCGAAGCCAAACGGCGCCTGGAAGCGCTCTGGGGCGGCGAGATGCTCGACCGCCCCTGCATAGCGGTGCGGGCGCCGCGGGGGGGCGGGTCTGCCACGCCGGTTCCCGAACCGGCGGACGACGAGGCCCGCTGGCTGGACCCTGCCTACCGGGTCGCGGTTGCGACCCGGGAGCTGGAGAGCACCTGGTGGGGCGGCGAGGTGATACCCTCGTGCCTGCTGATGGCCAACTGGGTGCTGTGCCTGGGGGGCACGCCGCAGTTCGACGACCGGACCATCTGGTTCGAGCGGCGCGTGGTCGACTTCGACCGGCCCTCTCCGTTTCGCCACGATCCGGAGAGCGAGTGGGTGCGAAGGCACCGGGCTCTCGTCCGGGCGCTCTACGCTGCGGCCGGCCGCGACGCGTTCGCGGTGGGCGCCTCCGGGGGGCTTGCGGCCAACGACCTGCTCGCCATGCAGATGGGTACGCAGGAGTTCCTGCTGGCGCTCGTCGACCACCCGGAATGGATGGCCGGGGCGATCCTGACCGCCGCCCGGGACCAGCTCCAGGTGCGGCGTGAGGGCCAGAGGATCGCGCAGGAATGCGGGCATGAGTTCTGGTACGGCGGAGGGGGGTTCATGCCCTTCTGGGCGCCCGAACCGTTCAACAGAATGCAGTCCGACGTCTCCTGCATGCTCTCTCCGGAGATGTTCGACCGCTTCGTGGTCCCGGAGATCGAGGTTCACGGCACCGAGCACGGCGCGCTCTGGTACCACCTCGACGGCGGCGACGCGTGCGGGCACCTGCCGCGCCTGCTGTCCTTGCCCTTCATGCGCGTTGTCCAGTACGTCCCGGCTCCGGGCGAACCGCCCAACGGGCCGGGCCACCTCGAGATGTACCGGCGCATCCAGGCGGCCGGCAGGATCGTGCACGTCAACCTTCCGCGCGAGAACGTCGAGCCCCTGCTGCGCGAGCTGGACCCCGGCCTGCTCATGCTCCAGACCCGGTGCCCGAGCCGCGAGGAGGGCGAACGCCTCCTGGCCCGCAGCGCCAAGTGGGCCGATCACGCCGTGGGCGCGGTAAGGGGCATCGGCAATTGAGCGCGGAGAATCCCCTGATCTCGCTGCGACTCGGCCTCCAGCACCTGGAGCCGGAGGTGCTGGACGAACACCTGGGGATGATCGAGCGCCACCCCGGTGCCTGCGACGAGGTCTGGCTGATGACCGACATGGGCGTGCCCCCGCGGGAGGTGCATCGCGACCACGCCGCACGGATGGCCGAGGCCGCCGAACGCTTTCGGGCGGCGGGGATAGTCGCCTCGCTGCAGATCAGCAACACGATCGGTCACGGCCCGCACCATCGCTTCTACGATTGCCGCGGCATGACCTGGGGCCCGTTCACCGGGCCTGACGGCAGGGCCGTCGATAACTGCAGCTGCCCGCGCGACCCGGAGTTCCACGACTACGTCGAGGCCATGACCCGGGCCTACTGCAGGTGGCAGCCCGAACGCCTGTGGATCGACGACGACCTGCGCATGTGCCACCACGGCGCGCGCTTCGGCTGCTTCTGCGAGCGGTGCGTGGCCGCTTTCGCGACCGGGGTGGGCCGCGAACGCTCGCGGGAAGACCTCGTTCGGGCAGTGAACGAAGAGCCGGCCGCAGCGGTCCGCGCCGCCTGGATCGAGTTCACGCGGCAGAGCCTGGCGGCGGTAGCCCGCACCGTAGGCCGGGCCGCAGTTGACGTTGCCCCGCAGTGCCGGCTGGGGTTCCAGCACGTGGACCTGGCGGCGTTCGGCTACAACGGCCCCGACTGGCACCACGTCTTCGGGGCCTTGCACGCGCAGAGCCGCCGCCCGGTCGGCAGCCGGCCGGGCAACGGCTTCTACAACGATCACGCCCCGCGCGAGATGCTCACCAAGGGACTGGTCGTCAGCCTCCAGAACCAGCGTTTGCCGGGCTGCGTGGACGCGGTCACCTACGAGTGCGAGAACCTGCCCGGCTCGGTGATGGGCAAGAGCGTTAGCGGCACTTTGACCGAGTGCACGCTGGCCATCGCCCAGGGCTGCGACGGGCTGTCGCTGACCTCCCTGCAGTTCACCCACGAGCACGAGTGGCACGAGCGGATGCTCGCGGCCTTCGAGCGCCGCCGGCCCTTCTGGCAGCGATACGTGGCCGCCAACGCGGGCACCCGCAACACCGGCGTAGAGGTCTTCCTGGGCGCGCGGCAGGCGATGCGTGATCTCTCCCCGGGGGAGAAGCCCTTTGCCTGGGCGTCCACGGCCTACGGCAACCTGTTCGTCGGCGCCTCGGCGCTGGGGCTGCCGCTGTGCTGGGACTCGCAAGCGCCATGCGCCCTGCTCTCCGCCGGGGCGGCACGGGGAGTCGAAGCCGACGAGCTCGACCGGCTCCTTTCGCGCGGTCTAATTCTCGAGGGCGCGGCGCTCGAAGTGCTCGAGCGCCGCGGGTTGGCCGGGTTGCTCGGGCTGCGCTACCGCCCTCCCGATAAGAAGACCTTCAACTTCCTCGCGCTGAGCGAAGACGGCGCCAACGGCGAGCATGCCGGGACGCGGCTGATGTGCTGTCGCTACACCTTCGACTCCGCGCCGGGGAGGTCCTTCGAGGTGCTGCGCGGCAGCGCGCGGGTGCTCGGCCGCTACCTGCACGCCGACGGACGGGCGGCCGGGCTCGAGGCCGCGCTGGTAGAGCACGCGGGCGGCGGCCGCCTGGCGATCTTCGGCCTGGGTGTGGACAGCGCGCCGGTGTCCAGCGGTCGGCGTCACCAGATCCTGGCCGCCGCCGACTGGGTCGCGCGGGAACGGTTGCCGGCAGTCCTGCGCACGCCCTGCCAGGTCGCGGTCGTTCCCCGCTGCGATGCCGCCGGTGAACTGGCCACCGTGCTCTTCCTGAACGTGAGTCTGGACGTCACACCCCCGCTGGACGTCTCCCTGCGGGGTGCCGGTTCCGCAGGGAGCCTGGCCTGGCTGCGACCCGAAGAGCCCGACCTCGAGCTCCCCGCCGGCAACGAAGTGACGCTTCCGCCGCTGGAGCCCTGGGGCGTGGGCCTGCTGCTCGCGGGCGGCCCGGCGCAGTGACCCCCGCGTCTGCTTCCGGGATGACCCGGGGGCAGGGGATGAGTCGCATCGGAGAACTGCAATGAAACACTCGAGCGAGTTGCTCGCCGGCTGGGGCGAGGCGGACATCACCCCCGACGCCCCAGTCGTGGAGCTCATGGGCCAGTACTACCAGCGGCTCTCCCGCGGGGTGCACTCCCGTCTGAAGACCACGGCGCTGGCGCTCGAGCAGGGCGACCGGCGCAGCGCGATGGTCTCGCTGGATTGCGCGATGATCCCCGAGGACTTCTGCGCGCGCCTGGAGAACGCCGTGGAGAAGAGGCTGCCGGGGGTCTTCGGCGGCCGGATCGTCTTCAACGCGATTCACACCCACAGCGCGCCGGTGATGCACGCTTGGCGTGGCTGGTGGAAGCCCAGCGAGGAGGCGCCCAGCTTCGAGGAGTACCGCGACCTGGTCGAGGGCCGTGTCCTCGAGGCGGTCGCCGCCGCCTGGGAGCGCCGGGCGCCGGCCGGGACTTCCGCGGTTCTCGACTACGCCCGCATCGGTCACTGCCGCCGGGCGGTTTACGCCGACGGCAGCGCGGAGATGTACGGGCGCACCGACCGCGAAGACTTCGTCGGCATGGAGGGCGGCGAGGACTCCGGCGTGGAGCTGCTCTTCTTCTTCGACGAGCAGAAGCAGCCTACCGGGGTCATCGTCAACGTGGCCTGCCCCTCGCAGGTGATGGAGGCCACTTACCTGGTCTCCAGCGACTTCATGGGCGCGCTGCGCGAGAAGCTCAAGGCGGAGTTCGGCCCGGGATTCTCGACCCTCTGCCAGGTGGGCGCCGGCGGCTGCCAGTCGCCGCGCGACCTCTCCCGCGGCTACCGCGGCGCCGAGCCCGACTTCTGGGGGCCTGAGGGGGTGGAGGTCGCTTCCAACCGCCTGCTGGAGGCTGTCCGCCGGGCGCTGCCGGGTGCTGCCGCAGCGGTCGATCCGCAGCCCGTCCTGGCGCATCGCAGGAGGAAGATATCCCTCCCGCTGCGCCGCGTCTCCGACGCCGACTACCGGGCCGCCCGCGAAGAGATGGCCCGGCTGGAGGCCATCCGGAACTCGGCCGACGCCTACCGCGATTTCTGCGACGAGGTCCACCGCAACGAGAAGGTGCCGGGGCGCCCGGGGCCGCACGACAGCAAACTGCATCACTTCGTGCTGATCCGCAACGCCGAGGCGGTGGTCAAACGCTACGAGCAGCAGCCTGCTGCTCCGGAACACGAGATGGACCTGCACGCCGTGCGCATCGGCCGGGCGGCGATCGTCACCAGTCCCTTCGAGCTGTTTCTGGAATACGGCCAGCGCATCAAGGCGCGCAGCCCGGCGGAGTCGACCTTCGTGGTCCAGCTGGCCAACGGGTCTGCCGGTTACCTGCCGGGCGCGCACGCCGAGGAACACGGCGGCTACGGCGCGCTGGTAATCAACGGCCGCGTCGGCTCGGAGGGCGGCGCCCTCCTGGTGGCAGAGACGCTCCGGTCCATCGGCGAGCTCTGGGCCTGAGGTTCCTGCCCGCCAGGCACTCCCCGGGATGTTCGTTCGAACATGCTCCCGCCGCGGGGTTGCTTGTAAGCGGGACTCGTCCGCGACTATAATCCCCCGCGCAAGAAACTGCCTCGATTCGTGCGCGCAGAAAGGAAGCGAACCATGAAGGATGCTATCGTTCCCAGGGTGGGTTTCGTGGGGTTCGGCGAGGTCAACACCCCGCCGGAGTTCATAGTCGAGCGCTGCAAGGCGGCCGCTGCCGGATTGCGCCAGGCGGGCCTGGAGGTCACCGAGACCGCGCCGGTCAGCGACGACCCCCAGGGTGCGCAGGCGGCCAGGGCCGCCGATGAGCTCGGCAGGGAGGACTTCGACGCGCTGGTGCTCTGCGTCGCCGGCTGGATCCCCTCCTGGGCGGTCTTCAGGACCATCGAGAACTTCCGCCACAAGCCGATGGTCCTGCTGGGGCTTACCGGCTGGCAGGAGGGCGATCGATTCGTGACCACCGCCGACCAGGCCGGCACCACCGCGTTGCGACTGCCCATGGAGCAGATGGGTTACACCTTCAAGTACGTGGTCACCCTCCGCGGCGCGGAGCTGCCCGTCGACAGCGTCGCCTCCTACTGCCGCGCGGCGGCCACGGCGCGGCGGCTGCGCTCCGCGCGCATCGGCATGGCCGGCTACCGCGACATGCGCCTCTTCGGCACCACCTACGACGGGATGTCGCTGCAGGGCCGGATCGGCCCGGAGATCGAACACTTCGAGCTGCTGGAGTTGCAGCAGGCCATGGAGAAGGTCACCGACGACGACGTCGCCGGGCCGGCGGCGGCGCTCAAGGACCGCTGGGAGTTCAAGCGCGAGCCGCAGCCCGGCACGGTGGAGAACTCGGTGCGCTTCTACCTGGCGGTGCGCCGCAAGATCGAGGAGCGCGGCTACGACGCCTTCTCCTACAACGACGTCGACGGAGTCAAGAAGCTGCTGGGCTTCGCCCCCGCGGGCGCCATGACTCTGCTGCACGACGAGATGTCGCTGCCCACAGTTCCCGAGAACGACTCGCTGGGATCGGTCACCCAGCTGATGGTCCACTACCTCACCGGGCAGGTCGGCGCCTATCTAGAGTTCTACGAATTCACCGGGGACGGTGCGCTGATGGGCGTTCCCGATTACGTACCATCGGAAATCGTCGACGGCAAGGTCACGGTGATGCCCAACGCCTTCGGGTCTTTCGGCGAGGGGCTGCTCAACGTCTCGAAGCTGAAAACCGGCAAGGTCACCATCGCGCGGCTGGCGCCCTGCGGCGCCGGCTACGGCCTGCACGTCGTAACCGGCGAGGCCGTCGCGCCGATTCCCTGGGAGGAGGCCGGCTGGGCCCCGCCCGCGCCGCAACTGCCCAGCCTGGACGTGAAGCTGGACGCGCCCGTGGAGGAATTCATCGCCAAGGTGATGAGCCAGCACTACATCATCTCCTACGGGGACAACCGTGCGGGGCTGCTGGACCTCTGCTCGATACTGGGTGTCGAGACGGTCGGGTAGCCGTGTCCGCCCGGGTGAAGACCGTACTCTGCGGAATAGGCGGGTACGGCGCGAACTACTACCTCAAGGAACTCTTCGTCAGCGAAGAGAGCCCGGTTGAGTTCGTGGGCTTCGTGGACCCCGCCCCGCAGAGCTCGCCCTTCTTCGAGCGGATCCGCGAGTCGGGCACCGCGGTTCACGCCTCGCTGGAGGAATTCTACGAGAGCAACGAGGCCGAACTGGCCATCCTGGCCTCGCCCATCCAGTTCCACTGTCCCCAGACCCTGCTGGCCCTCTCGCGCGGCAGCCACGTGCTCTGCGAGAAGCCGCTGTGCGCCGGCCTGGAAGAAGCCGAGCGCATGATCGCCGCCCGCCGCGAGTCCGGGCTGGTCCTGGCGGTAGGCTACCAGCGCTCCTACATCGAGTCCACCCGGCGGTTCAAGGCGGATATCCTGGCCGGCGAGTGGGGCCGGCCGGTTTCGGCCCGGACCATGACCCTCTGGCCCCGCAGTCGCCAGTACTACCGTCGCAACGGCTGGGCCGGGCGGATCGCCGACGACCGCGGCCGCGCGGTGCTGGACAGCCCGGTCAACAATGCCACCGCGCACTACCTGCACCACATGCTCTACGTCCTGGGCGACTCGCCGAAGCGCAGCGCCGTGCCCGAAGAGGTCGAGGCCCAGCTCTACCGCGCCCACGACATCGAGAACTACGACACGGCCGTTCTGCGCTGCCGCACTTCCGCCGGTGCGGAGGTGTTCTTCGTGACGACCCACACCGGCACCGTTCAGCAGGGCCCGGTCTTCGAGTTCATATTCGAACGGGGGCGGGTCACCTGCGATCGCCCCGGCGGGGAGGTCGTCGGCGAGTGGTCCGACGGGCGGCGGCGCAGCTACGGCCCGGCCGACGAGCCCGGCTGCGCCAAGGTGCTGGACACCGTGGCCGCCATCCGCGAGGGCCGCGAGTCGCTCTGCGGACCGGAGGCGGCCGCCGGTCATACGGTCTGCATGACCGCCGCCCAGGAGTCCGGCTCGCCGCCGGTCGAGCTTCCGCGTCAGCTGGTCCGCGAGGTCGAGGATCGGGAACAGCAATGGCTGGAGGTCGAAGGTCTGGAGGAGCTGCTCCTCGGCGCGTACCGCTCGGCCCGACTGCCGGACCCCGGCGACGCGCCCTGGGTAAAACCCGCACGAATCGTCCGGCCGGAGAACTGCGCGAAGTGAGCCTGGTTCGCATCGGGCTCTACGGCTCCAGCGGTCACCAGCTGCCGGTCGAACTGCCGGCGCAGGTGCGCGCGAAGGTCACTGCCGTCGCGGAAGAGGGCTGGCAGAAGAGGGCTCCCCTGCCCGGGGGCGCGGATTTCGTTCCGGATCTCGACGCGCTGCTGGGCCGCGCCGACGTCGACCTGGTTTCGCTCTGCTCCCCGCGGCGCGATGAGCAGGCGGAGCACGCGATTCGCTGCCTGCGGGCCGGCAGGCACGTGCTTGCCGAAAAGCCCTGTGCTTTCGACTCCCCGACGCTTGAGAAGATCCTGGCCGTCGCCCGCCAGAGCGGCCGGGAGTTTCGCGAGATGGCCGCTTCGGAGCTGGCGCCTTCGATCCAGGCCATCCGCCGGCTTGTGGATTCCGGCGCGCTGGGCACCGTGGTTCACGTACAGGCGCACAAGTCCTACCCCTGGCGCGAAAACCGGCCTCAGGACATCGGCGTCGACGGCGGCCTGGTCCGCCAGGTGGGCATCCACGCCGTGCGCTTCATCCACGGCGCGAGCGGGCTGCGGATCACGCGGGTTCGCGGCACCGACACCGGTCTGGGCAATCCCGGCAGCGGCGGGATCCGGATGGCCGCCGCGTTCGCCGTTGAACTGGAGAACGCCGCCGTCGGATCGATCAACCTGAACTACCTGAACCCCTCGAACTTCGGGTGCTGGGGCAACGACCAGCTGCGACTCTTCGGGACCGCCGGCATGGTCGAGTCCGTGGACGGCTTCTCCCGCGGTGCGCTCTACCTCCCGGAACGGGGCGAGCGAACCGACCTGCCCATACCCGGCGACGTCGCCTCGCCGCTGTACATCGAGCACTACGTCAACTACCTGCTGGAGGGCACGCCGATGCCCACGCCCGTCGAAGAGGAAGTCGCCATGACCCGGGCGATGCTGGCCCTGCACGAGGCGGCGGTCACCGGAGAGAGCGCTACTGTGCATTACCCCGACCGCAGCAGGGACGCTGCCGTACGGCAATAGCGCGAGGCGGCGCATGCAGGTTCATGGGGGGGCGCGCATCCCACACCCGTGAACCGCACCAGGAGCCGCTCCCAGCCACGCACTGCAACTCCCTGCCCCCACCGGCACTTGCAGGAGGGCTCCCGGAGCCATATTTCTGGAACCGTTTTTCCAGCACGGCTCCTTGCGACCGGACGCTGCACCTGTTCCGTCAGGACTGATGCGCACAGTTTGACGTTTCGACCGGGCAGCCATATGCTTGTCCCTGCTGGCCCGCGGCAGTTGCACCAGCAGGCCGTTGAAGAAGGCCATTGGCGCCGAGCCTGAGAAAGGAGACAGGAGTCCGATCATGAACAGCGGAACAGGCATGTCGGGTAGATACCTTCTGGGTGTGGTGGCATGTATTACGGCGGTGCTGGCCCTCGCGGGCTGCGGGGGCGGGGACGGCACGGCCGGTGACGGCTCCGCGAAGATCAAGATCGGTTTCGTGGTCAAGCAGCCCGAGGAGCCCTGGTTCCAGCTGGAGTGGAAGTTCGCCGACCAGGCCGCGGCCGACTACGGTTTCGAGCTGATCAAGATCGGCGCTACCGACGGCGAGAAAGCTCTGACGGCCATCGACAACCTGGCGGCCGCGGGCGCCAAGGGGCTGGTCATCTGCACGCCGGACGTGAAGCTCGGCCCGGCCATAGCCAACAAGGCGGAGATCAACGGATTGAAGCTGCTGGCCGTGGACGACCGATTCATCGGCGCGGACGGCAAGCCCATGGAGGCGGTGCACTACCTGGGCATTTCGGCACGCAAGATCGGCGAGAAGTGCGGCAAGACGCTGTACCAGCAGATGACCGCTCGCCGCTGGGACCTGTCAGGGACCGGTTGCTGCGTGGTGACTTTCGATGAACTGGACACCACCCGGGAGCGCACCGAGGGTGCCATCGCCGGGCTGGTTGCCGCCGGTTTTCCGCGGAAGCAGATTCACACCGCTGCGCAAAAGACCTCGGACCTGCCCGGCGCCTTCGACGCCGCCAGCGTGCTGCTCGCCAGGCAACCGAAGTACAAGCGCTGGCTGGTTGCAGGCATAAACGACAGCGGCGTTCTCGGGGCTATCCGCGCCATGGAGCAGGGCGGCCGGTTCAATGCCGATACCCTCATCGGGGTGGGCATCAACGGTACGGACTGCATCGGCGAACTGATGAAGCCCGAACCGACCGGCTTCTACGGATCCGTCCTGCTGGCGGCCAAGGAGCACGGCTACCGGACCGCCGAGATGATGTACAAGTGGATCAGCGAAGGCACTGAACCGCCCCTGGACACGCGTACCACCGGCACGCTCATTACCCGGAAGAACTTCCGCCAGGTTCTGCCCGGAGCCGGAATCCCCGTTCCGGGCAAGTAGTCCCGAATGCACTACCTGGAATTCGAAGGCATCGGCAAGAGCTTTCCCGGTGTGCGGGCCCTCGAGGGCGTCAGCTTCGGGGTGCCCGAAGGCAGCGTCCGCGCGCTGGTCGGCGAGAACGGCGCCGGCAAGTCGACGCTCCTGAAGATTCTCAGCGGGGTTCACTCCCCGACGCAGGGAGAGGTTCGCATCGACGGCCGGCCACGACGCTTCCGGGATGCCGCCGGGGCCATCTCCGCGGGCGTGGCGGTCATCTACCAGGAGCTTCACCTCGTTCCCGAGATGAGCGTGGCCGAGAACCTCTATCTCGGGCACATGCCCGCGAGGGCGGGAGTCGTCAAACGGCGCCTGCTTCGAGAGCGCGCCAGGGCCCAGCTCGAAGCGCTCGGGGAGGATATCTCGCCGCAAGCCAGGGTTGGCCGCCTGCCCCTGGCCCAGCGGCAGATGGTCGAGATCGCCAAGGCCCTGACCCGGGGCGCCAAGGTCATCGCCTTCGACGAACCGACCAGCAGCCTGTCGGCGCGGGAGACCCGGCGCCTGTTCGAGACCATCGGCAGGCTGAAGTCCGGCGGCAGGGTGATCCTGTACGTCTCTCACCGCCTCGAAGAGATATTCCAGGTCTGCGACTCGGCCACGGTGCTGCGCGACGGGCACCACGTGACCACCATCGAGAACCTCGAGGGCGTGGGCCAGGACCAGCTGGTCAGGGCCATGGTGGGGCGCGATATCGCCGACGTTTACGAGTACGCGCCGCGGGAGCACGGGGAGTGCGCGCTGGAAGTCAGTGGAGTGAGCGGTCCGGGGGTCCCGGAGGCCGTCAGCTTCTCCGTGGCGCGCGGCGAGATCCTGGGCGTCTTCGGACTGGTGGGCGCCGGCAGGACCGAACTGCTGAAGCTGATCTACGGTGCCGCGCGCAGGTCCTCGGGTTCCATCGGGGTGTTCGGCCAGCGGGTGGACGTGCGTTGCCCGCGCGACGCCATCCGCGCCGGGCTGGTCTTCTGCCCGGAGGACCGCAAACAGGAGGGCCTGGTTCCGCTGCTGTCCGTGCAGGAGAACGTGAACATCAGCGCGCGCAGGAACCACGCCCGGCTGGGGTTTCTGGTGAGCCCCGGCTGGGAATCCGCGAACGCGCGCGAGCATATCGATCGCCTGGCCATCCGGACTCCTTCCCCGCGTCAGCCGGTGAGAAACCTTTCCGGCGGCAACCAGCAGAAGGTTATCCTGGCGCGCTGGCTGTCCGAGTCCGTGCGCGTGCTGCTGCTGGACGAGCCCACGCGCGGGATCGACGTGGGAGCCCGGCGGGAGATCTACCGCCTGATATACTCACTGGCGGCAAGTGGAATCGGCGTAGTCATGGTGTCCAGCGAGATGCCCGAGGTGCTGGGGGTCTCCGACCGGGTAATGGTCATGCGCCAGGGCCGGGTCTCCGGTCAACTGAAGCGCGGTGAAGCCACCAGTGAAGAAGTGCTGGAGCTGGCCCTGCCGCTCGGCGGCCGAAAACGGTCCAGCGCATGAGCGCGGTACCGGATCGCCCCGACGCCGTCGGGCGCGGCGCTACCGCCCTGAGGCGGGTCTGGCAGGACGCCGGAATGGTTCTGGTGCTGGTCCTGCTCCTGGCCTCCTGTTGCGCGCTGGTTCCCAACTTCCGCAACCTCCGGAACATCGCAGGACTGGGTCTGGCGGTCTCAATGACCGGCATGGTTGCCTGCACCATGCTGTTCTGCCTGGCGTCGGGTCATTTCGACCTCTCGGTCGGCTCGATCGTGGCCTGTGCCGGCGTGCTTACGGCGGCGACCGTGAATCGTACCGGGAGCATCGCTCTGGGGATAGCGGCGGGGCTGGCGTTCGGGGCGCTGGTCGGACTGGTCAACGGCGTGGTCATCGCCAAGCTGGGGATCAACGCCCTGATCACCACGCTGGCTATGATGCAGATCGTTCGCGGGCTGGCTTTCATCTTCGCGCCCGGCGGCGTGTCGGTGAGCGTTATGGACAAGCGCTTCTTCCTGCTCGGCAACACCAGTTTGCTGGGAGTGCCCACGCCGGTCTGGATCACGGCGCTGTGTTTCGTGGTTTTCGGCCTGCTGCTGCAGTACACCACATTCGGTCGAAACACCCTGGCCGTGGGCGGCAACGAGGAGGCTGCGCGCCTGGCCGGAATCGCCGTCGACCGCATCAAGATCGTCATCTTCGTTCTGCAGGGCGCTATGGCCGCATTCGCCGGCATCGTGATGGCCAGCCGCATGACCAGCGGCCAACCCAACGTGGGCGCGGGATTCGAACTGGCGGTCATCTCGGCCTGCGTGCTGGGCGGCGTTTCGCTCACCGGCGGGGTCGGCAACATGCTTTCGGTGATAAGCGGTGTTCTCATCATGGGAACCGTGCAGAACGCGCTCAACCTCCTCAACGTGCCCACCTTCTACCAGTACGTTGTCAGCGGGACGATCCTGCTGGTGGCCGTCATGCTCGACAAGCTCAAGACGCGCGCCAGGGGAAGCAGGTGATCGCCGCGCACACGGTCTTCTGCCGCTGAGTTCAACCGGCCCGCAACTGCCGGCATCGCACTTCAGGTCTCAGGGCACCCCGTAACCCGGCTCAGTCGTACCCCCCGCGATCCAGCGTGCGGTATTGAATGGCTTCTGAGACGTGCTCGGACCCGACCTCGTCGCTGGCCGCCAGGTCGGCGATGGTGCGCGCTACCTTCAGCACGCGGGAGTAGGCCCGGGCGCTGAACCCCAGACGTTCGACGGCGTGCTTCAGGAGTTGCTCGCCTGCGGCCTCGGGTCTGGAGTGCCTGCGGGTGAGCTTTTCGCCCATCGCGGCGTTGGAGTGGCAGCCGCTGCCGGCCAGGCGCGCCTGCTGGCGCTCCCTGGCGGCCTGGACCCGTTCGCGCACGCCAGCGCTGCTCTCGCCGTCCGAACCGGTGAGCTCCCTGTAGGGCACGGCGGGGACCTCGACCTGAAGGTCGAAGCGCTCGAGCAGCGGTCCGGAAACGCGGCCGAAGTAGCGCTCTACCTGCGTGGGAGCGCAGCGGCAGTCTCGCCGCGGGTCGCCGCGGTGGCCGCAGGGGCAGGGATTCATGGCCGCGACCAGCATGATCCGCGAGGGATAGGTCGTACTTGCTCCCGCGCGGGTGACGGTGATCTCCCCGAGTTCCAGCGGCTGGCGCAGGGCCTCGCGCGCGCGCCTGTCAAACTCGGGGAGCTCGTCGAGAAAGAGCACGCCGTTGTGCGCGAGGCTCACTTCGCCGGGCAAGGCGGCCGAGGCACCTCCTCCCGCGAGCCCGGCGTAGCTCGCGGTGTGGTGCGGCGCGCGGAAAGGCCTTACCGCGACCAGCGCCTCGCTGTGACCGAGCACGCCCGCCACCGAGTGGATCTTGGTGACTTCCAGAGACTCCTCCAGAGTCATGCGCGGCATGATCCCGGGAATGCGCGAGGCCAGCATGCTCTTGCCGCTGCCCGGCGGGCCGATCATCAACATGTTGTGTCGTGAAAACCGGGCGGGGGGTGTTGGCGGAAGTGTTTGACTGGGAGGAGGATACGCTGGTCATAGCATAGGCGCGGTTCGTGGCTTCCCGGCATTCGGAACTGTCCCAACTGCGACAGCTGGCTGCCCGATGCCACCGCACGTGGCACCGCATTCATC
>Ga0272442_10000717_pt1 | contig 52012 bp, 43 predicted proteins | sample SSMForm2O_FD_200262 | JGI IMG/M metagenome (GOLD analysis project Ga0272442, IMG submission 200262) | Marine sediment archaeal communities from Little Sippewissett salt marsh, Falmouth, MA, United States - SSM-Form-2O | ecosystem: Environmental > Aquatic > Marine > Wetlands > Sediment ... | reverse complement strand
TTTGGATGTGGACTTGATTCACAGAACCAAATTAGGGTATTTGAACCATTTTATCAGGTTGAAGGTTCAAGTAGAAGACGCCATGGCGGAACCGGTTTAGGTCTTGCTATTTGTAGAGGAATTGTTGAATCACAAAATGGTAAGATTTGGGTTGAGAGTAAACCAAATAAAGGTAGTAAATTTTCTTTTACAATTCCTTTAGAGCCGGTTATTGATGTAAAACCAATCAAGATATTATTTTCACAAAAAGGATTTATTGAAAAAAAGATTAAAGAAGAATTTAAATCAACTTTAGGCCCTCTTGGAGAGGTTGAATTCAATGAACTAAAAAACAAGAACTCATTAGGTCGAGAGGATATCTTTTCATACATTGATAATTTATCTGATGAATATATAATATCAGAAGAAATTGGAATGGAATTTAAGGATCATATCAATGAGATATATGGTTTTAAAAAAAATGGAATGGATAATAAAAATGAAATTGATAATAAATACTATAATGAGGTGGTAAAATAAGATTAAGAACTCTTTTGATTATGTTATGTCTAGCAATTTCTTCAATTCCAATTGGAATTATTGGAGGTATTGAAGGTTTTCAAGCATCAATTGTTTTAATTGGTTTAATTTTCCTAGTTACTTTTTTTGTCTCTCTTGCAATATCATATCTAATTACAAGACCTATTGAAAAACTTACAGAAAATATTGATAAAATATCAAAAGGTAAACTTGATGTAAATATCGAGGGAAGTGAAATATCAGAGATTAACAATCTTACAAATTCTTTGAATAGAGTAATGATAAGTTTAAAACTTGCGATAAATAAGGTAGGTGTTAAAAAAGCAGAAATATTTGAAGAAGCAGTAAAAGCAAAGGAATCAGTTGAACAAAAGAATCAAGATATATTAAATAGTATTGTTGGATGGGCATGGGAAACAGATTCAAAGGGAAATTATACTTTTTGTTCAGAAAATATAAATAAGCTATTAGGGTATTCAGCAGATGAAATTATTGGAAAGAGTGCTTTTGATTTTATAATACCTGAAGATGTAAAAAAGGCAAAGTCTGTTTTTTATGATGTATCAAAGACAAAAAAAGGAATTCATAATCTTGAGAATTGGATGATTAAGAAAAACGGGGAAAAGCTATGCATGCTTACAAATGCAAAGCCTTTTTTTGATGATGATGGAAATCTTATAGGTTATAGAGGGGTAGATACAGATATTACAAATCAAAAGATTATGGAAAAAAATATAAAGAATTTAAATAAGGAAATCTCAGAAATAAAGGCTGAAATGACAGGGCTATTAAATAAAAGGGATAAAGTTGTTTCAAAAATTGATATTGAAAATAATTTTTCAGATGAAAAATGGACTGAACATGAATTTGATTCAGTATTCATTCTTGATGAAAATGCAAATATTCTAGATTGCAATGAAAATATGTATAAGAGACTTGGTTATACAAAAAGTGAGATTTTATCACTTAATATGGCTGATTTTGATGCTCTTGAATCAAAAAATGATATTAAAGAAAAAATAAATGAAGCAAAAAGAAACGGAGTATGTAGTTTCAAGTCAATTCATAAGAGAAAAGACGGTTCTGCAGTACTAGTTTATGAAAATATGCAATATGTTAAAAATAAAAAATCCTTTAAATGTATTGTGCGTGAAGATTATTCAATGAAACAAAAATAAGCTATTTTCTCTTTATTTTACCATTATATTTTTATTATATATCATTATATCTGCTCGCGTGGTTGATATGAAAGCCGCTAAACGTTGTAGTACAATAGATTATGCAATAAGGGAAGTTGTCCTCCCAGCAAGAAAACTAGAAAAAAAAGGAATTAAGGTCGTTAGATTAAATATTGGAGATCCAAACAAATATGACTTTGATACACCAGAGCATATGAAGGATGCTTTATATGAAGGTGCAAAGCAAGGATTTAATGGCTATTCTCCTTCAGAGGGAGATTTTGAACTTAGATCAGAGATTATAAAAAGAGAAAAAAATAGGAATAATGTTGACTATGACCTAAATGATGTATGTATAACAACTGGTGTTACAGAGGGTCTGCAGCTTCTTTTAAACGCCTCTTTGGAGGTTGGTGAAGAATTACTTGTTCCTGGCCCCACTTATCCTCAATATATCTTAATTACCAAATTTAATAACGCAAAACCAATTTCATATCGATGTATTGAAGAAAAGGGATGGCAGCCTGATGTAGAGGATATAAGAAAAAAGATATCAAAAAAGACAAAGGGCATTGTTTTAATCAATCCAAATAACCCAACAGGCGCACTTTATCCAAAAAAGATAATTAAGGAAATTATTGATCTTGCTGGAGAATTTAAAGTCCCAATAATATCAGATGAAATTTATGATGATATGACATTTGATGAGAAACAATATGCAACTGCAAGTCTTGCAAAGGATGTACCAATAATAACTTTTAATGGTTTTTCAAAAGTATATTTGGTTCCTGGTTGGAGAATGGGTTACTCATTGTTCTATCATTCAGGAGAGCTTGATGAGATACAAGATGCCTACATGAGGATTGCACGCTCAAGGCTTTGTGCAAACTCTGTATGTCAAAGAGCATGTATCTCGGCCTTAACAGGTCCCCAAGACCATATAAGTAAAACAAATGAAAAACTGAAAGAGAGGCGTGATTTAGCATATAAAAGGTTAAATGAGATAAAAGGAATTTCTACTGCAAAACCTCAAGGGGCATTTTATATATTTCCAAAAATTGATGCGATGAAAGAAAATATTTGGAAAACAGATAAGGATTTTGTGCTTGATTTATTAAATGAGGCTCATGTTTTGGTTGTTCATGGCTCGGGTTTCTGCTCAACTTATGGAAAGGATCATTTCAGAGCAGTAATTTTACCTGAGTTGGAGACTCTTGATTTTGCATTTGATAAGATTGAATCCTATATGGAAAAAAGATTGAAGGGCTAGTTTTTTAGTCGAAACAATATTAAACGTACTCTTTATACAAAAAAAACGTGTTTCAAATACCTAGAGGAACAAGGGACTTTAGTCCACTTGATATGAATAAAAGAAAATACTTGGAAGAAAAATTTCGTAATACGTTTAGGTCCTTTGGATATAACGAAATACAGACACCTACTTTTGAAACACTTGAGCTTTTTACTGCAAAATCAGGAGAATCAATAATTGAGGAGATTTATTCATTTGAAGATAAAGCTGGGCGCAAACTTGCATTAAGACCTGAACTAACTGCAGCTGTGATTCGTTTTTATGTTGATAAACTTCAAATGGAACCTAAACCTTTAAAGTTATTTTACTTTGGAAATTGTTTTAGATACGATAGACCACAGAAAGGAAGATATAGGGAATTCATGCAGGCAGGCTGTGAGATTATTGGAACAAACTATTATGAAGCATTTGCAGAACTTATTGCTTTGTCATACAAAATACTTAGAAATGCAGGATTAAAAAATATTGAACTAAAGATTGGAAATCTAACGATTCTTAAATCAATATTTAAACAATTTAAAATATCAAAAGATCAAGAGAAATATCTGGTTCCATTAATTGATAAGAAAAAATATGATGATGTTAAGAAAGCTTTAGAGGATTTTAATATTAAAAATAGTGATATTAATATAATCCTTGATTTACTTAAAACAGATGATATTTACAAATTTGAAGAATATATCGATGATAAAGATACAAAAGAAGAATTCAAACTTTTCTTGGAAATAATATCTTTACTGAAAAAATCCTTTAAAATCAAAGACTGCAAAATAGATATGAGCATTGTAAGGGGACTAGATTATTATAAAGGTCTTGTTTTTGAAATAGAAGCAGCTATTCTTGGTGCTGAGAAGCAAATCTGTGGTGGAGGAGTTTATGAATTGATTTCTTTATTTGGGGGGACGGAAATTCCGACGGCAGGTTTTGCAATTGGTTTTGATAGAACAATTCTTGCATTAGAACTTGAAAATTACAAATTTCCTGATTTAAAAATTGATTTTTTTATTATTCCTGTGAATGATAATATGTTGGTTAAATCAATTGAGATTGCCCAAGATCTTAGGAATGCAGGTCTTTTAGTTGATATTGATTTATTGAGAAGGGGCGTAGGAAAAGCACTTAAATATGCAAATACAAAAAATGCAAGTTATTCAGTAATTGTTGGTCCTGATGAATTAGAAAAGGATTCTGTCACAATAAAAGATATGAAAACAGGTAAACAAAAAATAATTGCAATTTCAAAAATACAAAATTATGATAGTTTTTTTTAATACTTATTATTTACTCTTTTCTCTATTAAAGACTCCTTAATTTTTTCTTCTAAAATATTTTTTTTTGCTATATAAATAGATTTAAATTATGCTAATAGATAACATAGTTTTGTAATTGGGGAGGTAAGAGAAAGATGAAAATTCAAAATAAATTAGTTGTAACGCTTTTGATATCGGCTTTATTACTAATATCTACTTTTGGAGGTATTGTAATAAATGCAGGAACTGAGGAAGAAAGTCTAGAAGTTGAAAAGAAAGTTTGGGATGGGGCTAATTGGGTTGAAGAAATTGATGTAAATATCAATGAAGAAATTTCTTTTAAGATAACTATTACTTATAATAATGTAACTCAACCACAATATCAACATTATGCAGAAAATATTTTTGTAAATGATACTCTACCTGAAGATCTTGAATATGTTACCGGCTCTGCAAGCCCTGAGGAACCTCTAGTATCAGGAGATGTTTTGATTTGGGACCTTGGAGGCACTATATTAATGGATGGGGAAAGCTATGAAATAACCTTTAATGCAAGTGTTGAAGATTATGGTATCCATGTTAATGAAGCAGAGGCCGAGGCTGATGAACATTGCACTAGTCTAAATATTTACGGAACAGATGATGCTACAGTAAATGTTGTTGACCCAGGTTCAATAGATGTTGAAAAAAAGGTAAAAGATGAAAATGAAAACTGGGTAGAACAAACACAAGTTTATTCTGGTGAAATTGTTACTTTTAGATTAATTGTTGAAAATACTGGCGGGTCAACTCTAACAAACCTTTTTGTAAATGATACTTTGCCTGATGATTTTGTTTATGAAACTGGAAGTGCTACAGTAGATGGTGTTCCTATGGAGCCTACTGAAAGTGGAAATATTCTAACTTGGTATTTTGCAGGTGATTTCTTAGAGGAAGAAGAAATAATTATTATTTTTGATGCAACTGCAATAGGTGAGCCTTGCAGTCTTCTTACAAATTGGGTTGATGTAATAGCTGAAGGTCCTTGTGGTAGTGGCTCTGTTGAGGATTCTGATTCTGCAAAAGTAAGAATAAATGGAATGTGTTTGGAAAAATTGGTAAAAGACCCTGAAACTGGAGAATGGGTAGATGAAATATTTGCAGGCATTGGAGATACTGTAAGATTCAAAATAACAATTTGTTACTATGGAGGTTATGTTTTATATAATATCAAAGTCAGAGATGAGCTTCCTGAGTGTCTTGAATATGCAGATAATGCAGTTCCAGAAGAACCTGAAATATCTTCAGATGAAATGACTCTTTGGTGGAATTTAAGTTCATCATATAACCTTCAGAATGGTGAATGTGTATCAATTGAATTTGATGCAATGGCTGTTTGTAGCGAATGTGAAGAACTAATAAATTTAGTAAATGTAACTGCTGATGAGTGTAGTGGAGATATTTTGTATGGTGAGGATATCGCAACTGTTTTTGTTGAGTGTCCTTTATCTGTAGATGCTGGTGGACCTTATAATCCAAATGTAAATGAGGAAATAGAAATTGAGGCTCTTGCTAGTGGTGGAGACCCACCTTATGAGTATTTCTGGGACTTGGATGATGATGGAATATATGATGATGCAACAGGTAGAATTATTACAAATAGTTGGGATCAGATGGGGATTTATACTATTTGGGTAAAAGTAATTGACGATGATGCAACTGAGGTAACTGATTATGCATTAGTTAGAGTAGGAATAATAAGTAACCCACCTGATGAACCAATGATAACAGGACCTACAATGGGCAGGCCAGGAATTGAATATAGTTATGAGATTGTAGCATTTGACCCTGATGATGATCAAGTATTTTATTGGGTTGAGTGGGGAGATGGAGATTATATGTCTTGGATAGGTCCATTTGATTCAGGAGACCCACAAACCATAAGTCATATTTGGAACCATAAAGGAAAATTTGTAATAAAAGTTAAGGCAAAGGATATATATGACTATGACAGCGATTGGACATCATTACATGTTACAATGCCAAGAAACAGAGCTTTTTTATCAAACATTATGGATTTCCTTGAAAACCATCCATTACTTTATAAAATAATTAGTAATATTTTTGGATGATAAAACCCTCCTCTTTTTTTTCTTTTGTCTACAATTATTAGTATAGATATTTTACTATATCAAAAACACAAAAAAAGATTTTTTTTGCAATTACCAACTTTTTCAGTTGCTATCTAAAAGGTTAATACAATTATACTAATTTTTCTCCTATAATGCTAAATACTAAAATTGGACTATAAAGTTTATATATTATAAGACAATATATTATTATTAACGTATGTTAAATATCAATGTTATCACTTTTTTGATAACATATAGGGGAGAATGAACGAAATGAAACGAAAAATGAAAGTTGCATTATTAATAGGCTGTTTATTGATACTAGTTAACATGGGTATTGCTTCTACGAGTTTTGCAAGCCCTGTTCCTAAAAAAGAAGAATTAAGTGGATATGAAACTCCAGTTTATAACACATATCATGCTGATGCTGGAGCCCCTTACTCAGGAAATTCAGGTGAAATAATTAATTTTGATGGTTCAGGGACATTTGTCGGAACTGCTTATGTTGAGTATGAATGGGATTTTGATGATCCAAATGATGATACAATTGGTTATGGAAAATATCCAATTCATATTTATTCTGAACCGGGAGTATATTATGTTACATTAACTGCAACAAATGCATATGGCGAAGAATTCATTGATATTTCACCTGTTTATATTGATAGGATAGCAGATCATCTACATCCATACGGCGGATGTTATTATTATTCACATATAGATGAAGAAATAACTTTTGATGCATCAGAATCAACATCAGATGGTGCAGAAATAGTTGAATACTTCTGGGATTTTGGTGATGGTGAAACTGCTTTTGGGGAAGAAGTTAGCCATAGTTATGATGAAGAAAGAGTCTATATTGTGACATTAGATATTAAAGACAGTAACGGAATGACAAGACATGATGTTTTACATGCAGATATTGAAAAACTTTACAAAAACTATGAAGATGTTTTTGATTTAGAAAATCCATACTTAGTTGAAATATTAGACTATTTATTAAATAGATTAGACTTTACAACAGGAATATTTTGTAATTTACTTAATGCAAAGATATACACAAATTATAATGGACTTGAAAAATGGACAGATTTGCCTTTATTTAATCCTCTTCCAAAAAAAATTGATGTAAATAACAATGGTGTAAACGATATTAATGTTGATGAATTGAAATTTTTCAGACCTGCATGGGCTCCTTCTATGTTTGATGATCATAGTAGGGTTTGGTTACAATTTGAAACAACTCTTTCAAAAATTGAAAAGATTTCAAATGATATTACTATAGAAGATGATTTTACAATTTGCTTAGAACTTGATTTTGATATTATTTCACAATTTTTAGATTTAGATGATACAATTACAAGAATTGGATATAATTCTGCATCCGGTGAAGAAATGCCTGATAGTATATCTTTAACCCATATTCTTAGACCTTATCTTTTATTTAGAATCTTTGGATTTTTAAATGGTCCAAATCAAGGTGTAAATACCGAAGTTGTTTATTCTCCTCTTGCTATGCAGCCATTAGGTTCTCCAATAGATGATTCAGATAAAAGAACAACTGATAGAACAAATCCAGTTGATATTGGTGATAGTGAAGATTTAGAAGGTCATTCTCAACCCTCAAATCCCGCTCAGCCATATGGTCCATTTCAAAACAGCGATGATTACTGGCCTGAATATGGTTTGAAGATTTCAAGTAGTGGAGATGGAAGTTTTTCATTAATTAGTATTTTTTTAAATGAGCCTGCTTCTTCAGAAACAGAATTAGGAATATCTTATGGTACTGGAACATCTACTATGATGTACAAAAGAACTAAAGATGGAGGAATTTTAAATCATGGATTTATTTTTGAGATTCCTGGTAACTATGCAGAGCTTTTTGCAACAAGAGAAAAAAATAATGAAATAACTGAATTATCAGCAGAATTTTCTTTTACAACAGAGTTGTTCAGAGGAATAGGTTGGAGTGATGATGGAGTTTATCTTGGATTTATTGGTAAATTTGATGTAAGCATTCAAAATTTAATAGTTGATAGTCCAAATTTTAACTTTAACCTAGGGGAACTTACTTTTACTACAGATGGAGATTTTAATTTAAATTTAAATAATGATCCTAACTTGAAAGTAACAATTGATGGAAATGCTGGATTTATATTAGCAGATTTGTTTTTTAATAAAATCGGTGGTAATTTCCAAGCAGAAATTGTCGGAACTCTTGATTTAGCAATTGATAATAGTGTTTTGATATCACTTGGGCAGGGATTGTTAGAAGTTGGTTTTAACGGCGATTTATCCCTTAGCAGTAATTGTGAATTTATAGTTAATGAAGAAAGTATAACAGTTGGAGGAGATTTTAGTATAGACAGTGTAGGAGTAATTGCTTTCTCTTGGGGAGGTAACCGCTTTGATATAGATTTAGAAGGTGGTCTTGGTTTAGAAATTTCAAATTTACATTTTGTAGTAGGTGAAATTATTGCAAATGCTGGGTCTATTGAAATTGAGACCTCTGGAAGCTTTAATATTGAGTGGGATTCAGCAAATAATCTAGTAACTATATCTGGTGGTCCTGGAGTATCATTAGGGCTAAGAGATTTAGATTTTTCATATGGGGCAAATCTTTATGTAAGTATTTTTGGCAGTCTTGAAATTCAAGCAGGTGGTTATGTAACATTTGGGCCAGATACATTTACAGCAGGTTTTGAAGGCTCATTGAATCTTGGAACTGCTGGTGCATATTGTGAATTTGAAATAAATCAAGAAAATATTAAGGTAGGAGGAATCTTTAGCCTAACAGGTGGATCTGGAGAAATATCTTTTTCATGGGACAATCAAGGTGTAAGCTTGGATATTCAAGGGTCTCCTGAACTCGAGGTCTCTGATTTGTATTTTGAAATTGGTGTTTTAAATGTTGATGCAAGAACAGTAGAAATTGGAGTTGGTGGAGTATTAAACATTGATTGGGATACTGCAGCTGAAGAAGTAACAGTCAGTGGCGATATTGATTCATCAATTGGTCTTGATGATATTAATATTAACTATAATGATCTTGTAATCGTAAATATCATTGGTTCACTTGATATTCAAGCAGATGGATATGTAACTTTTGGATCAGGTTTATTTAAAGCAGGTTTTACAGGCACTTTAGATTTAGGTGCATCAACTGAATTTGTAATAAATGGAGAAGGAATAACAGTTGGTGGAACTTTTGAAGTAAGTGGGACAAATGGAGAAATAAGCCTTTTATGGGACGATGAAGAGTTTACCCTTGATTTTTCAGGCAATGCTGAACTGTCAGTTAATAACTTTTTATTTGATGTTGATAGTTTAGATTTACATATTAGTGCAGGTAGTTTTGGAATAGGTGCAAATGGTGAGATAAACATTGATTGGGACACTACAGAAGAAGAAATAACAATAAGTAGTGGAGATGCAGGAATATCTTTTGAATTAACTGATTTATTTGTTAGTTATGCAGATATTATTGAAGTTCAGATTATCGGAGATCTTGGCTTAGATGGGTCTGGATATCTAACAATAGGACCTGAAACTTTTGTTGCAAGTTTTACAGGTACATTTGATTTTGGAGCTTCTACTGAATTTATTGTTAATTCTGAAAGTATCACTGTTGGTGGAGAGTTTTCATTATCTAGTGGTAACGGGGAAATTGGATTCAATTGGGCAAGTAATACACTTAGCTTATATGTATCAGGAGGACCCTCACTTGAAGTTAATGATTTATTCTTTGAAACAGGTGATATAAGTGCTTCTGCTGAAAATATCGAAATTGGTGCTAATGGCCAAATAGATTTTGATTGGGATACAGCAGCAGAAGAAGTAACAATAAGTAGTGATGGTGGCGTAAGTCTATCTCTTACAAATATAAGCTTTTCATATTCTACTGTCATTGAATTATCAGTTACAGGTGACCTTGATTTAGAGGCAGATGGTGAATTAACTATTGCACCTGGAATTTTAGATGCAAGTTTCTCAGGGGCTCTTGATTTTGGAGCAAGCTGTGAATTTGAAATAAATAGCGATAGTTTAACAGTTGGTGGTCTATTTACTCTTAGTGGTGGTTCAGGAGGCATTTCATTTTCTTGGTCAGATGATCAACTAACACTATATGTTACAGGTGGTCCAAGTTTGGCTGTAAGCAATTTTTACTTTATGGCAGGGGATCTTGAAATAAATGGTGATAATGTAGAAATTGGAACAAATGGTGAGTTTGACATAACAGTTGACACAACAAATTCTGAGATAACAGTAAGTGGTGGTGCTGGAGTGTCATTATCAGTTGAAAATATCGATATTTTATATGGAACAGTTCTAGATGTAAGTATAATTGGTTCATTTGACCTAGAAGCAGATGGCTGGCTTACATTTGGTCAAGGAGTTTTAGAAGCTGGCTTTGACGGAACCCTTGATTTAGGAGGAAGTTGTGAATTTGAAATTAACAGTGAATCAATTGAAGTTGGAGGACAATTTACCTTAGATGGCGGAGATGGAGAAATTTCCTTCTTATGGAGTGAACAAGAATTTAGTCTTGAAGTGTCAGGTGGTCCTGAATTAACTGTTGATAATTTATTCTTTGAAGCTGATTTATTAAATGAACTTTTATCAATTTCTTCGTATGAGATTTATATCGGAGCATATGGTGATATGGATCTTGAATGGGATACAGCAAATAGTGAAATTACATTTGACTCAGATTTAGGAGTCAACTTTGCTGTTGAAAACCTTGATTTTTCTTATGGAACATTGATTGATCTTGCAATAAATGGCAGACTTGGTGTCGATGCTGAAGGATCTATCAGTTTTGAACCTGGTGAAATTGAAGCAAGTTTTTCCGGTGAATTATCTTTATCTCCAGGTTTTAATTTTGAGATAAATACTGAAGTAGTTGATATTGAAGGCCAATTTAGTGTTACTGATACTAATGGAGAAATTATTATTTCTTGGACTGAGGATGAGTTCTATTGTGATGTAATATCAGGTGTTAATTTAATTGTTAACAATTTCCTATTAGAACTTGAGCAATTTAAGGTTAGTTCAGCTAGATTTGATATAGGTTTTAACGGTGATTTATTTTTAGAAATTGATAAACCTGATAAAAGTTTTGAACTTGAAGGAGATGTATATTTTTCATTAAACACCTTTGATGCATATACAAAAGTTGACAATATCTGGCTTCATTTCCTAAATATAGATAGTATGTTAATAGGTGGCGGAGGTTTTATTTCAATTGATAGCAGTTCTGATATCATCCTAGATTTTTCAGGACAGTTCAACCTTATAAATCTGGATATCAATCCGCCTGCAGAATGGAATGCTGATCTTAGTATCGGTTCAATTACACTGAGTGGAAATGCTCAAATTTTACTTGAAAAAGACGATTTAACAGGTAATGGTAAGTTTTCATTATCTTCAGGTTCAGTTGATATAACAGGGTCAATATCAAACTTTGATGCATCAATTTTACTTGGATCAACTGAGCTTGAGATTAACTTTTATGATTTTGATATAGATGGAGGCTTAATAATTTCCTTAGATGATATGGAAGATGATCTAGCTCTTAGTGTATATGGTATAATAGACCTTGATAATTTTGATGCAAGTTATGGTAACTTTGAAATAACAAGTGATTTTGAATTTGATGGTCAGGGAAGTATTTCAGGTTCTATTGATGAAAATTCATTGTTTATAAACGCAGATGTAGATGTTATTTGGGCAATATCTCTTGACTCTTCAATAATTGGTGATTGGGAAGCACAAGGCAATATGCTTGGAGACCTTGAACTTGATGCTCAATGGACAAGTAACTCAGGTGAGATATTTGTTGATGTAAATAGTCCTGGTAAGTTCAATCTACTTGAGATTACTCATAACGATATAACATTAAATTTACTTGATGTTGCAATTAGCCCAGGTACTATTTCTTTTGAATGGCTAAGAGACACTACAACTCAAGAAGGATATATACTAATTGATAGCAATTTAAATCCAAATCTTTGTACAAACAACCTTGCAACGCTTTCATGGGGTACAAAATCCGTATCAATTGGATGGCCTGAGATAAATACAGGTGATTTCAAGTTTTCATGGGATATTCCTGCAAAAACAATGGTGCTAAACAATGGAATATCTGGACTTGGACCAACCTTTACTTATGCAGATACCAGTCAGAACCTAGAGGTTTCTGCAGAGGGATTTGATTTGGTTGATAACTATAATACTGATGTTACACTTAAATGGCAAGAAGATGCACTAGGCATCTCAGGTATTGAGTTTGACAGTGAAAATACAGAGATTGCCGAATGGCTTGAAGCAACATTTATTAAACAAAATGAGGGCCTTAAAATGAAATTATTTGGTCTTAAGTGCGATGATTTCTATATAGAAAGGACAAATGCAGACCCAAATAATCCAAACTATGAATGGGGGGGAGAAATCCAAATTGCAAACAAGTTCACATTCTCCATTCTTGATGGAAGTCAATGGGATGATTTTACTGTAGAATGGGATTTTTCAAATGATGAAAAGATGATAAAATTAACAAAAGATACAGACCTAAGCTTTACACTTGACGTTATAGATGTAACTTTATTAGGATTTGAAATTGACCTTGATGTTAATTTATTACATCTTGATTTAAACTATCTTGAACTAACATGGGATATAGGTACAGATGGAAGGGTCTCAATTGATTCAGGAAATGAATGGGTCACAAGTGTAACTCTTGAAATATGGCATTCAGCAAGTCAAACAGGAATAAGGTTTATGCAAGGTGGTATAAAGGCTAATGCATGGTGGGTCGAATGGGATTTATGGCCAATAGATGAATTAGACCTTGAAACTGGTGGATCATTACAGATAGCAGGACTTGAAATTGAGGTATATTATAACGGACAATGGGAACACCTCTGGCCTTGGTAAAAGAAAAAAAATCATACCTTTCTTTCTTTTTTTCTATAGATAAAGTAAATTAATAATAGACTATTTCAGAATAATTATGAAAAAATGTATTTATATTTTAGATACATCGGCAATTCTTTCAGGAAAACCATTAAATTTTAATGAAAATAAAATCATAAGTTCTGAATTAATTAAAAATGAGATAAGACCAGGTGGAAAGGATTATAAGAATTTTTTGTATTTATTAGAGCAAGGCCTAATTTTAGTTAAACCTAAAATTAAGTCAATTAATGAAATTAAGGAAATTTCGAAAAGAACTGGTGATATATCTAGATTATCAAAAGTTGATATTGAAATACTTGCAATAGGATTTGAATATGACAAAAACAATTCAAATGTAATAATTCTTTCAGACGATTATTCCATTCAAAATATTGCTAGTTTTTTAAAAATCAAATATGAAATTGTTAGTCAGAAAGGCATTACAAAAAGATTTAAATGGATTTATAGATGTCAAGGATGCGGTAAAAAATTCAAAGATAATATAAAGATTTGTCCTATATGTGGAGCCAAAACAAAGACTGTAATATCAAAAAAAAGTGATATTAATAGATAATGTGATAACAGATGGATTATAAAAAATTTTTACTCTTATTTAAAGAAAAATTTCTTAAATTTTGGCGTAGTGAAAATAGTAAAATTTCACTTATAAGAGATGTATTTGTATCACTTGTCTTGGTTTTAATCATATTGATGAGTTTATGGGCATATACTGGACAATGGTTAGGAACCCCAATAGTTGCAATTGAGTCAGGGAGCATGGAGCATTTGGATCCCCCTTTTGGAAGAATTGGGACTATTGATGCAGGAGATATGGTATTACTTGTAAGGGTTGATGGGCGTAAGGATATCTTAACAAACGCTATTAAATCATCAGAAAACTGTCAATATGGTGATTATGGTGATGTCATAATATACATTCCATATGGTAAGCAAGAGTTTGAGGATCCGATAATTCATAGGTCTATGTGTTGGGTGGATTACAATGAAGAATACAATACATATTCTGTTGAAGGATATAGTGATAATCAAAATGTTACAAGGATAAATATTCCAGAATTAGGTCTTGAAAATTGGGAGCATCCAAATAAAAATCCATATGGTGATCCAGTTGATCCGCATTCAGGTTTTATTACAAAAGGTGATAATAAAATAACAAATGATAAATGCGATCAAGTAGGTGGGATTTGTACTGAGCTTATAAGGCCTGAATGGATTTCTGGTAAGGCAAGAGGAGAACTTCCTTGGATTGGTACATTAAATTTGGTTTTTAATGATTTAACAAATCAAAAAAGTACTGTTGGTAATGTTCACTCAGATAGTTTAACTTGTCTTATAATATTGATTACTATTTTGATTTCTATTCCAATTCTAATGGATCTTTTTAGTTATTTAAAAGAAAAGAAAAAGAAAAACCTATAAAAATCAGTACCAATCTGGATAATATTCATATTTTATTTTATCTTTTTCACCTGCTTCTTTAAATCCTTTCAATCTTAAAATACATGATTCACATTTTCCACAGGCTTTATCTTTTCCTTTATAGCAAGACCATGTATTCTCAAGAACAGCATTGAGGTTTAAACCTTTCTTGATTATTTCTTTTTTTGAAAGATTTATAAGAGGGGTTTGAATCTTAATTTTATTACCTTCAACTGCTTTTTTTGTAGCAATATTGGCCATATTCTGAAAAGATTTAATAAATTCAGGTCTACAATCAGGGTAGCCTGAATAGTCAGTTGCAGTAACACCGATAAATATAGAATCAGCTCTATTTACTTCTGCAAAGGCAAGGGCGACTGATAAAAAAATTGTATTTCTTGCAGGAACATAAGTAGAAGGTATCTTTTTTCCAATCTCATTTATTTTACTATCAGATGGAATTTTAATATCAATATCAGTTAAAGAAGAACCCTTAAATTGTGAAAGATCAAGATTAAATATTATATGTTCTTTTGCAGATGCAGATTTTGCAACCTTTTTTGCACAATTTATTTCTTTTTTATGTTTCTGGCCATAATTAAAAGTGAGCCCATATATATCAAATCCTTTATCCTTTGCAATAAATGTAGTTACACAAGAATCAAGGCCCCCTGAAATCAAACACACTGCTTTTTTCATAGTAATTAACTAAAATAAAAATTATGTTTATAAAACCAATTATAGTGATTTATTGATAAGGATCTATGCTTCGATTTTTTCCATCTCTTCATCGATTAACTTTTCTAGTTTTTTATCAATGCCTTGTTTTCTTGCAATATTTTGCATCTCAGTAATTATTTGTTCCCATAAAACTTGTTGGCTACAAGCATAATCCCAGAGTTCTAGTCTTTTTGGACCATCACTTTTTTTGAAATCATCCATTAATTCTTTTTTATCTTCTTCATTCATGTTATCCTATTCCTCATTTTTTAGCTGATGTTTGTGATTTCATTAAAGATATCCTCTGAATCTTTGACATCTCTTCCATTATTTCATCCCATAATGCTTCTTGATCAACTGCAAAAAACCACATATCAAGTTTTTTGTTTATATCTGAAGATTCGAAATCGTCTAAGAATTTTTTTTTATCATCCTCGTTCATATATAACCCCTGCTACAAATATGAATATTTTAATAGTTTATAATTTTACTTTTTTTAATCAAATTTTTTTAAAAATCTTGCTCCTTGTCCAAATCCTTCGTCAACACCAATCTCAATTTTTGATATATTTTCAGCTAAATTACATTTTTTAATCAATTTTTCTAAGATATATTTTGAAAGATTTTCTGCAGATGTAGATTCAATAGGTAAAAAAACACAATCATTTATCGGGAAGGAATAGCTTTTTTTTAAAAAGCTTAGTTTCAATTTATCCTTTTCTTTTTCTATTTTTATTATATTGCTTTTTTCAGGTATTAATATTCTGTGGTCAAGATCATTTGTAATTTCTCTAAGGTGTTTCTTAATTAATGAAAAATCTAAGATTATCCCTTTTTCATCAGCTTTACCAAAAATTTTGGCATGGACTGCATAAGTATGTCCATGTAGTCTTCCGCATTTTTCATACTCAGGTATTATATGAACTGATGAAAATCTAATATTTGCCTTCCAACCATCTACATAAATATAAGATTCCATTAAAAATCACTTTTTCTTATTTCTATAATCATCAATTGCTTTTTTAAGGGCATCAGCAGCAAGATTTGAGCAATGCATCTTTATATCAGGAAGGCCACCTAGTTCTTCAGCAACCTCTTTTCTTGTCAATTTCTCTGCTTCCTTTAGAGTTTTTCCTTTCACCATCTCAGTTGCAATACTTGTACTGGCTATTGCAGCAGCACATCCATAGGTTTTAAATTTTATGTCCTCAATTATGTCATCTTTAACTTTGATATAAATTGTCATAATGTCTCCGCAACTAGGGTTGCCAACAGTGCCAATTCCATCTGCATCTTTTATTTCTCCAACATTCCTAGGGTTGAAAAAATGATCTTTTACCTTTTCGTTATAATCTACATTTTCTGACATATATCCTACCTTTTTATCTGTCCCAAAGTGGAGACATTTTCCTCAATGTTCCAACAATTTCAGGTAATGTATTATTGATATAATCAACATCTTCTTGTGTATTCATACGCCCAAGAGTGAAACGAAGGGAGCCATGTGCTTCTTCGGCTTTTAAGCCCATCGCTAATAAAATATGTGAAGGTTCTAATTTTTTTGAAGAGCAGGCAGATCCAGTTGCAACTGCTATTCCTTTATTGTCAAGTCTAAGATTTAATGATTCTCCTTCAACTGCTGTAAAACGAAAATGAGCATTATTAACAAGTCTTTTATCCGGATGTCCATTAAGATAACTTTCTTCAATTTTTAATGTATTTTTAATAAGATTATCTCTTAAAATCTTTAATTTTTTCATATCGTTTAATAATCTTTCTTTACCCAATTCACAAGCCTTTCCAAGACCAACAATTCCAGGGGAGTTGTATGTACTACTTCTAACTCCTTTTTCATGTCCTCCTCCATGGGAGATTGTTTGAGGTCTAATACCTTTTTTAATATACAAAGCACCTACTCCTTTTGGAGCATAGATTTTATGACCTGACAAAGATAATAAATCTATCTTTTGTTTTTTTACATCAACTGGTGTTTTACAAACAGCTTGCACTGCATCTGTATGAAATAAAATATTATTTTCTTGAGTTATTTTAGTAATCTCTTTTATTGGTTGTAAAGTACCAATTTCGTGATTTGCAAACATAATAGATACTAAAAATGTATTTTTTGAAATTGATTTTTTAAGTTCATTTAAATCAATTATCCCAAATTTATCAACTGGTAAAAATTTGACATTATAACCTAATTCTTGCATATATTTACATGTTTCAAGTACTGCAGGATGTTCTATTGAAGAAGTAATAATATGATATCCTTTTTTTCCAATTTTTTCTTTATTTTTATAAGCAATTCCTTTTATTGCAAGATTATCTGATTCTGTTCCACCAGATGTAAAAAATATTTCTTCAGCATTACAATTAATTAATTTTGCAACTTTCTCTCTAGCATTTTCAATTGCATTAAAGGTTTCTTTTCCAAAGCAATGTATACTTGATGCATTTCCAAATTTTATATCAAAATATGGTAACATTTCTTTCATTACTTCTTTATCAACTGGTGTAGTTGCTCCGTGGTCCATATAAATTTTTTTAATCTAATCACCTCTTCCAATATCCATCATTTTTTGTAATGGTTTTTTTGCCTTAATCATTAGTTCTTTTGATAATTTTATTTTTGGTTCTAAAGTCTCAAGACTATTTAATACTTTATCAATCGTTATTTTTTTCATATTTGGGCAAATTGCTGTTTTAATTGAATAAAAATTCTTTTCCGGATTCTCATTTTTCAATCTATAACATAAATCCCTTTCTGTACCAATAATAAAATCATTTATTTCTGAATTCCTTACAAAATTTACCATTCCGTTTGTAGAAAAAGCATAGTCTGCCATGTCAATTATTTCAGGCCTGCATTCAGGATGAACAAGAGTTATTGAATTAGGATGTTGTTTTTTTATGTTTATCAAATCTTCTACTTTAATTAAATGATGAGTAGGGCAATTGCCAGGCCAAATTATCATTTCTTTATCCTTAATTTCTCTTTTAATAAATTGACCTAAGTTTTGATCAGGTAGAAATATTATTTTTTCTGCATTTATGCTGTTTACAACCTTTACACCATTTGAAGAGGTACAACAAATATCTGTAAATGATTTTGTTTCAGCAGTAGTATTGATATAAGAAACAACTTTTGCATTTCTATGTTTCTTTTTTAATTTTAACAAATCTTTAATATTGACCATATGTGCCATAGGACATTTAGAATTGATATCTGGAATTATTACATTTTTATCAGGGTTAAGAATTTTTGCAGATTCTGCCATAAAGTCAACTCCACAAAAAATTATGTTTTCTGCATCTGTGTTTGTTGCTTTCATGGCAAGATCAAGAGAATCCCCAAGAAAATCAGCAATATCTTGAACTTCTGGTATTTGATAGTTATGAGCAAGAATAATTGCATTCTTTTCTTCTTTAAGTTTGTTTATTCTTTCTACTATCTTATTTTTCATGTTTGTAAATTCCTTTTTTTTCTCCCATATCACAAAGTCTAAAATAAATATTGCCCTGATTTTTAGCTAAAATTTTATATTGGAATTATTTTATTGAAAGAAAAGCTTTATATATGGTATAAATTAATATAAAAAAAAGAATAATAAGTGAGAAAATGAAAAAATATAAGCTTAGTATGGTTATTATGGTAATTATTTTGTTATTAAGTCTTACTTTTTTAAATAATTCTATCAGTTCAAAATCTCTAGATGCAAAAGAAAATGAAAAATATTTTACATATGAAGAATTTTCAGAACTAATCAAAGATTTTAACACAAACCATTCAAGTATTTTTAACTATTCGTCACTTGGTAAAACATATGAAGGAAGAGATATCTGGTTGATTAAAATATCTGATAACGTAGACTCTATAGAAAATGAACCTCGGGTTTTATTTAAAGGTGGAGTACATGGTGATGAAAAACAAGCCTATCAGGTTGTTATTTATACAATTATTTCTTTTCTTGAAAATTATTCTATCAAATCACAGAATGCTATATCAAATAGAATAAAGAAAATAATAAACGAAACAGAACTTTTATTTATCCCTATGATTAATCCTGACGGAATAGAAGCTGAAATAAGAAAAAACCTTAGAATTAACAAATGCATATTTGGAGATACTATATTTAGGGGAGTTGATATCAATAGAAACAGTGGATACAAATGGGAATTATTTGACAAAAAGCCTCTTAGGTTTATGTTTGGCGCGTTCCCGCGTTCTTTATTGCAAACAAATGTAAAACATCCGTTTTTAGATCAATTCTCAATTTTTGGAGAAGGTGTTTATAGAGGCCCAAGTCCTTTTAGTGAGCCAGAAAGTCAAGCTATAAAAAAAGTTTTTGAAAACTATACTATTAATATATCTCTAGATCATCATTCATATGCAAGTACAATAGTTTATGGTTGGGGATGGACAAATGAACCACAGGAGGACGAAACACTATCATATTTGATATGTGAAAACATTTCAAATATTACAGGATATAGTATAAAAAGATGTAGTGATAATGCCCTTGTTTTAGGGCGAATCCCTGATTGGGAATATGCAAATTATGGTACAATATCATTACTTGTTGAATTGCCGGGTACTCAAGCAGATGGATATATATTTAAAAAGATGAACAAACCTCTGCTTCCTATATGTGAAAATCATGTTTTTTTAAACATTTATATTGCAGAGAAGGCCATTGAATTATCAAAACTATAGTTGCTTTGTCTAAATATTGTTATAATTATACAAACAAAACTATTATTAAATAGATTATATATACCTATTTTGAGGTTGGATGGAGCATGGATATATTTGCATTAATTTTAGGTTTTTTTATAGGAGTTGTAGCTCTAGGAATAGCAATAGAAATTGGAATTAAGAAATCAAATCAAGATTCTCCAACATCTAAGCATGCAAATAAATGGAGTATTTCAGAAATTTCAAACCCAAGAGTAATGGCAGAATATCTCTCAGATGTTGATCTGCCAAAAAATTCAAAGGTTATAGTAAATCAATATAAAGACAAGGATATGCTTGTAGGAATGGATGTTAAACATCATAAAGGTATAAAAGGAAATTATATACTTGGAGATGACAGAGCATTGATTCTTTCTGGTCCAATAAAAAATGATGAGGTTGGTTTTTGGACCGTTGATGAAGATATTGTTAATAAATTAAATCAAGATTTCAATGATAAGTGGTCAAAGGCAACTAACATGAAATTTGAAGAAGAGACAAAAAAGAGTTAATTAATTATAATAGATTATAATACCATGCTCTCATGTTAAATCTTATTGGGGTCTTTATTGCTTTTGCAATTATAATACTTCTAATAAGAAGAAAGATAAATTTTGGAATTTCTTTGATGATTGGTTCATTAATAATTGGAATATTTTCCTTAAATGAAATAGAACCAATTGATATTTTTAAGGCATTTATACAGGGTATAATCTATTCTTTTGAAGAAAATCAGATTGAAACAGGGACAATTGAACTTGCATTATTAATGACACTTATTTTCATGCTTGCAAAATCTATGCAAGAAACTGGTGCAATAAAAAAATTAATTGATAGTCTTAGGTCAATATTTACAAAAGGTGGAACTCTTGGTTTAATACCTGCATTTTATGGTCTAATGCCTGTTCCAGGTGGAGCTCTTTTTTCAGCACCAGCAATTGATGAAGAAGGAGATAAATTTAAAATAGATAAAAATCAAAAGAATTTTTTGAATGTCTGGTTTAGACATATTTGGTTTCCAATATATCCAGTTTCCTCTGCAATGATTCTAATTACTAGTACCAAATTTGCAAATTTTGATATATTCTTTTTAATTCTTGTAAATTTCCCTTCTTTTATCGCTTCCATATTTATTGGATTATTCTTTCTTAAAAGGATTATAAAGGATTCAAAATATGTTCCCAAAGATCTTGAAAAAGATTATTCAGGAATAATCTATTTAGCACCTCCCATCCTTCCTTTAATTGTTTATGGAATATTACAGTTTTTCAATGTTCCTCAAATAAGGTCATTTTTAATTGGTGTGATATTTAGTATTATTCTCGTCTATTATTTAACTGACAAAACAAAAAAAGAATATTTTAATATAATAAAAAAATCTGTAACATATAATTTAGCTCTAGCAATATTTGGAATTATGATTTTTAGAGAAATCTTTGAGATGTCAAATGCAAATATTTTATTAAGTGATATTATAGTTGGTTCTCATATCCCTACAGTAACTATGATTATTTTAATTCCTTTGATTCTTGGGGTTCTAACAGGTTATAATCTCGGTTCAGTTGCTCTTTCTTATCCAATCTTAGTACCATTTTTCCCAGTTGATATCAATTCAATTACTTTAATTTCATATACAAGTTTAATTTTTATGAGCTCTATTGTTGGTTATTTAATTTCACCGATTCATTTATGTAATGTTTTAAGTAGTGATTATTTAAAGACGGATACAACTAGAATGTATAAAATGTATATTCCTGCAGCATTATTTGTTTTATTTGTACAAATTATTGCTGTATTAATAATTATTAATGTTTTTTAGAACAAAATTTTTATAAGAATATCTTTTCACAAATTTTTATGAATCAAGAAGAACTATACAAAATTCTTAAGGATAAATCAATTTATGGCCCTGATATAGATTCTATAAAAGTATTACAAACTCATATCTCTTTTGTTGTATTAACGGGAGAATTTGCATATAAGATTAAAAAAGCTGTTGATTTTGGTTTTTTAAATTTTTCCACACTTGAAAAGAGAAAATATTTTTGTGAAGAAGAATTGAGACTAAATAAGAGATTATGTAAAGATATTTATCTTGAGGTTTTACCAATAACAGAAAAAAATGGAAAAATAAGAATCAATGGTCAAGGAAAGGTAATTGATTATACCTTAAAAATGAAAGAATTCCCTCAAGATAAAATAATGAGCAAATTAATTAAAGAAGATAAAGTAGATGAAAATATAATTGACAGAATTGTTGATATTTTAATTGATTTTTATAAAAAAAGTAAGAGAAATGATGAAATTGATAATTTTGGTAATCTAGATATAATTAAGAATAATACAGATGAAAATTTCCAACAAACTCAAGAATTTATTGACTTAACAATTCCAAAAAAATATTTTGATTTCATAAAAGATTCAACTAATAAGTTTTTAAGAGAAAAAAATAAACTTTTTAAAAATAGGGTTAAGGATGGTTACATTAGGGACTGTCATGGTGATCTACATTCAGGAAATATTGTTGTTGATGAAAATAAAATTTACATTTTTGATTGTATAGAATTTAATAAACGTTTTAGATATAGTGATCTTGCCTCAGACCTTGCATTCCTTTCAATGGACCTTGACTATTTAGGACACCCTTATCTTTCAAGTTACCTTATTAATAAATATGTAGAAAAAAGCAAAGATACTGAAATATATAAAATAATTAACTTTTACAAATCATATAGGGCATATGTTCGTGGAAAGGTAATTGGTTTTAAATTAAATGATCCAAATATCAATAAAAAAGAAAAAAATGATATAATTAACACTGCAAAGAGATATTTTGAACTATCTTATTATTATTCATTACTATTTTCAAAAGATATAGAAAAAGATTCTAAAAGAATTCTTTTTATCACAACTGGTCTTACAGGTACAGGAAAAACAACAGTTGCAAAAAAATTATCAATTGACTATAATGCTGAAATTGTAAGTACAGATTCTGTAAGAAAAGAAATTGAAGGAATGGATAGATTTGAAAGACATTATGACGCATATAACACTGGTCTTTATTCGCCTGAAAAGATGAGATATGCGTATGATAAGGTTTTAGAAAAAGGGAATTTTTATTTAAAGAAAAACAGGAATGTAGTTCTAGACGCCACATTTAAAAATAATGAACTTAGAAAAAAAGCATATGAAATTACAAAAAATAGCAATTCAAAATTTATAATTATATATTGTAATGTTCCTGAAGAAATTGTTAAAAAGTATCTAAATAATAGACTTAATAAAAAGACAGTGTCTGATGGTCGTTGGGAAATATATGAGAAACAGAAACACTCTTTTGAAAAAATAAAAGATGATTTTAAATTTGTTGATATTGATATATCTAAAAAGGATTTTGATTATCAAATTAAAAAATTCTTTGAAATAAATAATAAAATTTGCGAGGTAAAAACTTGAACATAGCTGCTTATAAAATTGATTTAGAAAAAGCAATAAAAAAAATAAATCAGAAAAAATACAAAAATATCATCTTACAACTACCTGATGGTTTAAAAAATTATTTTAATGATATTGCTGATTTTTTAGAGGAAAAAACAGATGCTACTTTATATATTTACTCTGAACCTTGTTTTGGTGCTTGTGATATACCAGTTTCAAAAATAAAGGATATCAATGCAGATTTAATAATCCAGATTGGTCATCTTCCAATAAATTCTATTAAAAATCCAAAAGTCCCTGTATTATTTTTAAATGCAAATTCAAATCTTGATATTAGAAAAGTAATAATAAAAGTAATTCCAAGATTGAATGGTAAGAATATTGGTATTTTAACAACTTCCCAGCATATTGACTCACTAGAAAAAGCAAGTAAAATTTTAAAGGAAAATGGTTTCGATGTATTTATTGGAAAAGGCGATAATCGCATATATTCAGAAGGACAGATATTAGGATGTAATTTTTCTAGTGCAAGAGTTATAAAAGATAAGGTTGATTCTTATCTTTATATTGGAAGTGGAAACTTTCATCCTCTAGGTTTGATTTTATCAACAAATAAAACAGTTATCGCATGCGACCCTTATACAAATGAAATAAAAGAAAAGGAACTAATTGACCTAAAAGATGTTATTTTAAGACAAAGGTATGGGGCTATTGCCCGTGCAAGAGACTCAGAAGTCTTTGGAATTATAATATCTACTAAAATTGGACAAAAGAGATTAAAGCTTGCAGAAGAAATAAAAGAAAAAATAATTTCTAAAAAAAAGAAGGCATACTTCTTTTTTACAGACGATTTGAATTCTTCAAACCTTGAAAATTTTAGAAATGTAGATTGTTTTGTATCAACTGCTTGTCCGAGAATTGCAATTGATGATTATATGAGATATAAAACGCCGATCCTAACAGCTGTTGAAATTGATATATTGCTAGGCTTTAAAAAATGGGACGAATATTGTTTTGATGAAATTAAAGATTAATAAATTGCTTTATAAATTATATAATCATCTTTTTTCATATTTGACTTTTCATATGCATTAATTGCATCTTTGTTTTTATTATGAACATATAAACGGACTTTATCAATATTATTTTCTTTTGCAAGTTTGATAATAAAATCTTTCATTTTATTAAATATTCCTTGTTTCCGATGTTCTTTATCAACATAAACACTTTGTATCCACCAGAAATCTTTGCTTCTCCAATCGCTCCATTCATATGTTACCATTAGCTCTCCGATGATTTTTCTATTTAACTCTGTAACAATAAAAAACCCTTTATTCTTGTCAGAAATGATAGCTTTTACTCCTTTATAGGTTGTTTTATAATCGATGTCTAAATCTTCTGACTCTTTTGCAAGATATACATTATTTTTTGCAATTTTTTCTGCATCCTTTAATTCTGCGATTCTTATATTTAGCATAGTTAAGACATTTACAGGTTTGATAAAATACTTATTATATTTTTATAAAAAAGTATTAAAGATATAGCCTAGAATTAAAATTTGCGGTACAGTAATTATGGGAATAAATATTGCTGCTCTTTTGCCAATGTTTTGCCATATAAGCCCTATTTCAGTATAATCAGTTGCAACACCTGCCATTAAAAAAACAAAACTATTTCCAAAAGCAGGTGAACCTGCAATTAATGATTTATTATAGATTTCAAATGCAAGAGGAGAACTTCCTTCTGAGCAGACTTCAATAATTGTTGCAAATAGAAGTGTAATAAAAAGTCCAATAATTGAAGGACCCATATATTGTACAAATAAATCATGTGGAATAAAGGCTCTTGCAAATGATGCCATTAACATACCAATAATAAGCCACCATAGAACCATTTTTGTAAGGGACCATGAACCTTGAAAAGTACCTTTTATTAATTTAATATTATTTTCTTTAGTATATTCATAATTCTTAACTCTATTTCTTAAATCCTTAATAATTGAAAAATCGGTTAGTATTTCTTCATCTTCACCATGAACGCATTTATCACATTCTACTAAATTTTTCTTTTCCAAATATTGAAATATTAGGCCTGTTGAAAGTGCAATAAAAATTGCTGAAATAACAATTAGTGCTGCTTTTAATCCAAAAAAACCAAACAATAGAATTGTAATTGGCAGATTTGCCCAGGGCGATGCAAGTAAAAAAGCAACTACTGCAGATGTACTTGCACCTTTTTTATAAAGAGCAATTGCAATTGCAAGTATTCCATGTGAGCAAGCACTCATCAAAAAACCAAATATTATCGAATAAACAATAGTTCTTTTTTTATGAAGCGATAGATATTTTTCAATATATTTTCTTGGGATAAAATAATCTATTATTCCTCCGATTAAAAAACCTATAAGTATTGCCCACCATATTAGTTTAAAATAATCAATAAATGCATTAAAGAATCTTTTTTCAGGATCAAAAAAATATCCAAAAAATAATAAAATTATACTTGCAATTATAACTATGAAGAGTTTATGTTTATAAAATGGCTTTGAATCTTTAACTGAGCAGCTAGGACAATATGTTTTTTCTTCCGATATAACTTTTTCTTTTTCATATTTTCGTATACAGTTTGTGCTACAAAAATAATGGCCATGAGCAGGTATTCTCCCTTTCATACCACAAATTGGATCAGTTTTATCCATTTATTATTACTAACTCCCAATTATAATATGGGCTAGGCCAGATTCGAACTGGCGACCTCCCGGTTATCAGCCGGGTGCTCCAACCAAGCTAAGCTACTAGCCCAATAGATTTTGGTAATATTGTTTTCATATAAAAAAGTATGAGATGTTTTTTTATTTATGTCTTCTTTCTATCAAACCCATAAGGAGCATAGTTCCAATTAAAACCCTTCTATCAAAATTTGGAGGCATTTTAATACAGTTCATCTCCCAAATATCTCCAATTATTTTAAAGGATTGATTAATACTTGCAACAACTTGTCCGTTATGTTGTAAGTTCATTGTTTCAGGAATTAATCCTCCGCCAGGCATATATTTTCTAGCAAGTGCTTGACCTGCAGATTTTTCTTCTATAATACCTATTTGTTGGTTTTTTGGGTCATATATTTCCCATTTATCCTTGAAGAAAGCAGAAGAAACCCATTCTCTTTTAATTGATCCCAGTAAATTTCCAGTTTTTGAGTCGATTATTCCAAAATTTCCAAAAGCATCAAGAATTTGTTTTTGCTTAATGCAAAAAAGTTCTTGATTTTGACTTTCATCGGTATAAATTCTGATATCCTCTTTTAATCTAAACATCTTTTGTTTACAAAATCCTAATAGATTATTATTTGAATCCTCAATCCAATATTTTTGCCCAACAGTTACTACCTTTTTTCTGATTTTATAATAATCTTGATACCAAATTCCAGAATTTGGGCTGCTCTGTATATTTTGATGTTGATCAATATATTTTTTATCAGATTGTGAAATTGCTTGATCCCTATTTATTTCTGAGCCACAATGACTACAGAATTTTGCTCCATCTACTAATTGAACACCACATTTTGGACAGTATTTTACCATTTTAATACCTTCATTTTTTTAAAATATCCTAAATCTATTAAAAAAGATTTCTTTTTATTAAGCAATAAATTAATAGATGGTTATTTTATTCCAAGATTAAATGAATCTTGATAACACAATTAAAGAACTTTCTCAAAATGAAAAAAAGGTACTAATTTCACTTAAAGACCTTAATGGAAAGGCATCTCCTGAAGAGATATTTAAAAATGGCGAATTTGAAAAAGATGTTGAAGTTATGAACGCATCATCTTGGTTACAATCAAAAAAACTTGTTAATATTCAGGATCATATAAGAACTGTTTATTATTTAGGTAAGGAAGGAAAAAAATTTTTAAAGAAAGGTTTTCCTGAAAGAATTGCCTTAGAACTAATATTACAAAATAATGGTAAACTAGAACTAAAATCCCTTTCAAAAAAATTAGATAAAGATGAGATTCCTGTTGCAATTGGCTGGTTAAAAAAGAGAGGATGGGCAAATATTAAAAAAGATAAAACGACATTTTTAGAAATTACTGACAAAGGAAAAAATGTTATAAATAAAAAAACAGAAGAAGAAGAGCTAGTTGAGTATCTAGATAAAAATCCAAATGTTGAAATTGATGCAAAAAAATATAAGAATTTATTATCAAGAAAAAATGTAGTAAGAGAAAAAGAAATTATTTCTTCTACAATAATTCTAACTGATAATGGGAAAAAAATTATTAACAAAGATTTAAAGCTTATCGATGAAATTTCTCAGATCGATTCAGCAATTATTAAAAATCAAGGTTGGAAAAATAAAACAATTAGACCTTATGATATAAATACATTTGCCCCAGATAAATATGGGGGTAAAGCTCATCCATTAGTTCATCTTATTTCCAAAATTCGAAAAATTTTTATTGAAATGGGATTTAAAGAAATAAGTGGAAATTTCATTGAATCTAGTTTTTGGAATATGGATATGCTTTTTATTCCACAGGATCATCCTGCCAGGGAAATGCAAGATACTTTTTATTGTAAAAATCCTTCAAAATTTAAAATCAATGAAAGAACTTTATTAGAAAAAATAAAAAAAGTCCATGAGAATGGTGGAGAAACTAGTTCTCAAGGATGGGGATATAATTTTTCAAAAAAAGAAGTTGAAAAAGTCTTACTTAGAACTCATACTACAGTTAATACAATAAGATATCTATATAATAATTCAGAACCGCCTTGTAAAGTATTTTCAATAGGACGTGTTTTTAGAAAAGAAAATATTGATTCAACTCATCTGCCAGAATTTTATCAAATTGAAGGAATAATTCATGAAAAAGATTGTAATTTTAGACAATTAATAGGGGTATTAAAAGAGTTTTACAAAAGAATGGGTTTTGAAAAGATACGATTCAGACCGGGTTATTTTCCTTACACTGAACCAAGTATGGAAGTAGATGTTTTTTGGAATGAAAAATGGATGGAACTTGGAGGTAGTGGTCTTTTTAGACCTGAGGTTACCGAACCAATTGGTGTGAAAAATCCTGTTCTTGCATGGGGTCTAGGTCTTGAAAGATTAGCTATGCTAAAATTTGATCTTAAAGATATAAGGGATCTTTATATTAGCGATATTGGATGGCTTAGAAAAAAAGCTTTGGATTGATTTTTAACCATAAGCTTTATATAGAAGTTCTAATATACCATTTTCACTTGAAATATAATTTATAAGGAGGCAAAAGATAATTATGATGGGCGGACAACAGCCTATAATTGTACTAAAAGAAGGAACAAAAAGAGAAAGAGGCAAAGGAGCACAGAGTAACAATATAATGGCAGCAAGAGCAATATCTGATGCAGTTAAGTCAACACTTGGTCCAAAAGGAATGGACAAGATGCTTGTTGATTCAATGGGAGATGTTGTAGTTACAAACGATGGAGCAACAATTTTAAAAGAAATTGATGTCGAACATCCTGCAGCTAAAATGATAGTAGAAGTTGCAAAATCTCAAGATGAAGAATGTGGAGATGGAACAACTAGTGCTGTAGTTTTAACAGGTGAATTATTAAAATGTGCAGGTGAACTACTTGAACAAAATATACATCCTACAGTAATTTGTGGTGGATTTCAATTAGCTGCAAAAAAGGCAAAAGATGAATTAAACAAACTAGCAATGCCAATTAAAGTAAATGATAAAAAGACACTTATTAACATTGCAATGACTTCAATGGCAAGTAAAGGTGCCAGTGCAGAAAAGGATATCCTTGCAGATGTCGTAGTAGATGCAGTCACTAGTGTTGCAGAAAAAATTAATAAGAAAACTGTAGTAGACCTTGATAATATCCAAATACAGAAAAAACAAGGCGGTGGAATTGCAAACACTGAAACAATACAAGGTATAATTCTTGATAAAGAAAGAGTTCATGAAGGAATGCCTAGAAATGTAAAAAGTGCAAAAATAGCATTAATTAATGCAGCTCTTGAAGTTAAAAAAACAGAAGTTGATGCAAGAATCACAATACAAGATCCAACTCAATTACAAGCATTTTTAGATGAAGAAGAAGGAATGCTTAAAAAGATGGTTGAAAAAGTAAAAAAGAGTGGAGCAAATGTATTAGTTTGTCAAAAAGGAATAGATGACATTGCACAACACTTCTTAGCAAAACATGGAATTTATGCAGTAAGAAGAGCAAAGAAAAGCGATATGGAAAAACTAGCCAAAGCAACCGGTGCAAAGATTGTTGGAAATCTTGACGGTCTAAGTTCTAAGGACCTAGGAAATGCAGGAATGGTTGAAGAAATGAAGATTGGCGAAGACAAAATGACTTTTATCACAGAATGTAAAAATCCAAAAGCTGTATCAATTTTAATACGTGGTTCAACTGAACATGTCGTTGATGAACTAGAAAGAGGACTTCATGATGCATTATCTGTTGTAAAAGTTGCACTTGAAGATGGAAAAATGACTGCTGGCGGCGGAGCAGCTGCAACTGCAATTGCAATGGGTCTTAGAGATTATGCACCAAGTGTTGGTGGAAGAGAACAAATGGCAATAGAAGCATTTGCAAAAGCACTTGAAGTAGTTCCAAAAACACTTTCTGAAAATGCAGGACTTGATCCAATAGACATTATGCTTGAAATACGAAGTGCCCACAAGAGAGGTAAAAAATATGCAGGTGTTAATGTCTTTACAGGTAAGGTAGATGACATGCTTAAAAACAATGTAATAGAACCTTTGAGAGTAAGCATGCAAGAAATTGAAGCTTCCTCAGAAGCCGCAACAATGATACTAAGAATCGATGATGTCATTGCATCAAAAGGCGGTGGAGGAGCTGGAGCACCACCAGGCGGAATGGGCGGAATGCCACCTGGAATGGGCGGAATGCCACCTGGAATGGACTACTAAATAATAAATAAAAACTAAAACCCCTTTCTTTCTTATTTTTATATTTATCTAATTAACTATAAGTGGTGAGATATGACAGAAAAAAATAAGAAAAACAAGAAACAAAGTAATAAAACAAATTCAAATAAAAAGTTAGATCAGATTAAAAAAGAGCTTGACAAATTAAAAAATGAAGTTAAAGAAAAAGATGATAAACTCCTTAGGGCAATAGCTGATTTACAAAATTATAGAAAAAGGATGGAAAAAGAATTAAAAATAAGGGAAGAAGAAATAAAGAAAAAATATCTCTTTGAAATTTTAGATTTATATGATTTACTAAAAATTGCCTACAATGATAAAAAGCCAAGAGAAGGTTTGAAATTAATAATCAATAACATTGAGTGTTTTCTAAATAATGAAAATATTAGATGTATTGAATCAATTGGTAAGAAATTTGATCACAATTTACATCATGCTGTAACAACTATTGAAAAAGATGATTGTGAAGATAATGTTATTGTGGAGGAAATAAAAAAAGGATATATGAAAGATGATAATTTATTAAGACCTTCACATGTAATTGTTTCAAAAAAAATTGAAAATAAAAAATGAGGTGAATAAATATGGGAAAAATAATTGGAATTGATTTAGGAACTACAAACTCTGAAGTTGCAGTTATGGAATCAGGTAAACCAACTATAATTAAAAGCGCAGAAGGACAACCATATTTTCCTTCAATCGTAGCTTTTACAAATGATAATGAAATGCTTGTTGGTGAGTCTGCAAAACGTCAGGCTGTAACAAATCCAGAAGGTACTGTCCATAGAATAAAAAGAAAAATGGGTTCTGGGGATAAAATAAAAATTAGAAATAAGGATTACAGCCCAGAGCAAATCAGTGCATATATACTTCAAAAGATAAAAAAAGATGCTGAAGAGTTTCTAGGTGAAAAGGTAAAGGATGCAGTAATTACTGTCCCTGCATATTTTAATGATGACCAAAGACAGGCAACAAAGGATGCAGGTACGATTGCAGGATTAAATGTTAAAAGAATAATAAATGAGCCAACAGCTGCAAGTCTTGCATACGGTCTTGATAAAAAAGGAGATCATAAGATTGCAGTATATGATTTTGGTGGAGGAACCTTTGATATAACATTAATGGAAGTAGGAGAAGGCGTCTTTGAAGTATTAAGTACAAATGGAGATACAAAACTTGGGGGTTCCGATATCGACGAAGCACTTGTTGACTATCTTTCAAAGAAATTTAGAGAAGAAAACAGTGTAGAACTTAAAAAAGATCCAAAAGCACTTCAAAGGCTTTATGAAGCCGCAGAAAAAGCAAAAATGGAACTTTCTTCAACCCTTCAAACTGAAATTAATCTTCCTTATATTACAGTTATTGATAATGAACCAAAACATCTTGAAGAAAAACTTACTCGCGGGAAATTTGAAGAAATCATCTCAGAAATTATTGATAAAACCGAAAAACCATGTAGACAAGCTTTAAAGGATGCAAAACTTAAGGCATCAGAAATTGATCATGTCGTACTCGTTGGTGGTACTACAAGAATTCCTCTTGTTAAAAAGAAAGTTGAGGAAATCTTTGGTAAAACAGCCAAAAGAGATGTAGACCCAATGGAATGTGTAGCAATTGGTGCTGCAATTCAGGCAGGTGTGCTCTCAGGCGATATTGATAAAGATATTGTACTTCTTGACGTAACCCCACTTACTCTTAGTATTGAAACACTTGGTGGTGTTGCAACTCCTTTGATTGAGAGAAACACAACAATACCTACTAAAAAAAGTAAAATATTTTCAACAGCTGCAGATAATCAACCAAGCGTTGAAATAAATATTTTACAAGGAGAGCGTCCAATGGCTGCAGATAATAAAAGTCTTGGAAGGTTCCATTTAGATGGAATTCTTCCTGCACCACGAGGAATTCCTCAAATTGAGGTCGCTTTTGACATTGATACAGATGGAATTATAAATGTTAATGCAAAGGATCTAGGTACTGGTAAAGAGCAATCAATTAGAATCACTGGCTCGACAAAACTTTCAGATAATGAGATATCAAAGATGAAAGAAGAAGCAGAAGAGCATGCCGAAGAAGATAAAAAAAGAAAGGAAAAAGTAGAAGTCAGAAATAATGGTGATGCACTTGTTCACACTGCTCAAAAAACCCTTGATGAATTAAAAGATAAATTTTCAGATAGTGATAAAAAGGAAATTGAGGAAAAGATAAAGGCCTTAAGAAAAGCACTTTCAGGTGATAACATAGATAAAATTAAAGAAGAAACAGATAATCTTTCAAAAGTAATACAAAAAGCATCAACTGCAATATATCAACAAGCAGCACAACAACAAGCTAAGGCAGGAAGTTCTTCTCAATCGAAAGAAAAAGGATCAAAAGAATCATGGTCAGGACATCCAACCGGCGATGATACAATAGATGCAGACTATGAAGTAAAGGATAAAGATAAGAAAAACAAGGACAAGAAAAAATAATTTTTTTCTTTTTTTTTTATTTTTTTGATTTTACTACTAAAACAGAACAAGGTGCATTTTTAATAACATCTCTTGATACATTTCCCATCATGAATTTATCAAGACCTACGGTTTTTTCTTGATCTGCAATTATTATTAGGTCATTTTCCTTTGCAAATTTTACAATTTCTTCAGCTGGTTTTCCAATTATTAATTGTGTTTCAAGATTAATACCAAATTCTTTTCCTATCTTTTTGAATTCTTCAAGGAAAGCCTCAGCATCTTTTTTCATTTTCTCCTCAATTATAACTGAAGAAATAAATTGATGTGTATCATTAACTGTAATTATTTTTGCATCAATGCCAAGTAGTTTTGCAAGTAATGCTCCTTTTTTTACTGCTTTTTTTGATGATTCCGAATTATCAACTGGTATGATAATTCTTTCAAAGTCTTTACTCATTATAACTTTTGGTATATAGACTTAAAATAGTTAAATATTTTTATCAAATAACATAGTTTATACACTATGATTTATTACTAATTTATAGTAAATTACTAAAATAGAGAATATATTTCATGCTTCCATTTAATGCGGATGTGATCTAGAGGCTATGATTAGGGCCTTCCAAGCCCTCTGCCCGGGTTCGATTCCCGGCGTCCGCATTCTCATTTGCAGGGGTAGCCAAGCCTGGCCAACGGCGCAGGACTTAAGATCAGTTGTCTTAAATTAAGGGTTCGATGAGACATCCTGTCTCGAAGGAGTCCGAGGGTTCAAATCCCTTCCCCTGCATCATTTAAACTAAACTGAATAAAAGTCATAATTTTTTTGTGCATGTTTCTTTGTGGTTTAAAAAATTTTACAAAAATAATTTATAAATTCATTCCTCTAAAATGAAAATATTTAAAAATAAAAAAAATATTTTTAGGAAAAACTTATTATTAAATATAATTTTAAGAAATTAAGGATAAGTGATAAGATGATGGTCTTTTATGGTGCAGCAATCCAAGGTGCAGAGAATAGAGAAAAGCGTTCAAATATTCATACTAGTATAATTGAATTAATAAAAAAACAAGGTTTTGAAGTTTATACTGAACATACCACCGGTAAATCTTACGAAGAGGCAATTTTAAAACTTGAAGAATCTATCGGAAAACTTCCAAAAGATGAATTAAATAGAAGAATTTATGTTAGAAATAAAATGATAGAGGGAATTGAAAGTAATATAATAGCAGCAGTTTTTGAAGTATCAACACCAAGTTTAGGGACAGGAATTGAAATTGCACATGCTTATCTAAGGCCAAGAATGGGTCTTGATGAAATTCCGATTCTAGCATTATATGAAAAAGATTATTGGCCAAATAATCTTTCAACGATGATTAAAGGAATTTCAAGTTCTGAATTTAAAAATTTTTATCTTATAGAATATTCAAGTGTTAATGATTTAGGAAATATTATTCAAAATTTTTTTAAGAAAAATAAAAATAAATAATTTTTTTATGTAATTGAAGGTAGTTTTCCTAGATTGTCAGACCTTTCTTCTTTATTATCTGATCTAATGTATTTTATTCCTTTAATATCAATTGTTTTAATTTTTGAATCTCTATTCCAAATTCTTTTTCCTGAATCTTTTTCTTTTAAAACACAAGTAAACCATTTATTTTCCTTATTCTCTATACTTTTAACTATCTCATCTTTTGTATAGATATTTGGATTTTTTAGGCCTTCAACAGTATTTAAAAATGCAATCACTTCTTCTATCTCATTATCCTTAACTTTTATATGACTCACCCAATATTCCATTTTTCATACCTCCTTTTTTATTATTGTTTTTATTTTTTTTAATCCAACAACAGATTCCTATCTTTGTAAAGAAGCAATAAAAATGCTTCTTAAATATGATAATTATAATTGTAAATTATAAGATTTTTAAGTTTTTACTATGTATGCTGTTTCGCTCTTATATAGATAATGGAATTAAATTTATTTTACAAAGTTTTTTGAATATAAAAATAGTTGGATATTAAATATTATTTTTTGTTTATATCATACAAAATCCTTTTAGATTAATCTATTATACGATATATTATAAAAATTTCAAATTGTTGTGTATAATAATGTTTGAAGAAGATAAAGATAAAATAAATTTAGTTAATTTTTTAGAAAAATCTGGTTATATTAAAAGTGAAAATGTAAAAAAAGCTTTTTTAAAAATTTCTAGAGAAAATTTTATTCCAACAAAATTAAAAAAACAAGCTTATCTCGATTCTCCACTTGAAATTGGTAATGGTCAGACAATATCTGCTCCACATATGATAGCTATTATGTGCGAATTATTAGAACTTAAAAAAGGACAAAAGGTTTTAGAAATTGGAACTGGTTCAGGCTATCATGCATCAATTGTTTCAAATATTATCGGAGATTTAGGGAATATTTATAGTGTTGAGCGTATTGATAATTTAGCAAAAACAGCAGAAAGGAATATTAAAAAGGAAGGTATAAAAAATATATCAATAAAAGTTGGTGATGGATCTGAAGGACTTGATGAATTTAAACCATATGATAGGATATATGTAACTTGTGCATCCCCAGATATTCCCCAAGCTTTAATAGATCAATTAAAAGACCCAGGTATGATTCTTATACCCGTGGGAAGAACCTTTTGTAAACTCAAAAAATTAGAAAAGAAGAGTAATACTATTAAAATAGAAAATATTTGCGAATGTGCTTTTGTCCCTTTAATAGGTAAATATGGACATTAGTTCATAATTTTAAAAAATAAACAAGTTTTTAGTAATAAAATAATATTCATATAAACGTTAAGTTTTAAAAGTACTTAATATATATGTGGTTGAGGAATATGCAAGAAGAGGAGAGATTGAAAGCGGAAAATGCACTATGTAAATCTGGTATAGAAGAACTAGACATTATGCTCGGTGGTGGTGTTCCAATTGGAAGCACTGTACTTGTTGTTGGTAGTAGTGGATCTGGAAAAACAACACTTTGTATGCAATTTTTGATAAATGGTGCGTTAAAAGGTGAAAGAGGAGTTTTTTTTACTATAACAGAACCTCTTTTTAAACTAACAAAGAACATGGAAGGATTCAATTTTTATGATAAAAAATTAATAGAATCAGGAATGGTAAATCTTATCGATCTAAGGATTATAAGTGAAAGGCTTGGTCTTGATACTGAAAAATATACAGTTGAAGATGCAAGTGCTCTACTAGATATTTTAAGGGATATTGCAGATGAATTAAATGTTAAACGTTTGGTAATTGATTCTATTACAGCTCTTTGTTATAGGCTTCAAACTCCAGAAATGATTAGAGATTTCATTTTTAAACTTGGGTCTTCTCTTGCAGCAATGAAATGTACTACTCTTCTGACTTCAGAAGTTCCACCGATGACATTTCAATATTCTCAATATGGAATTGAGGAATTCATATCAGATGGAATTATGTTCTTAGGTGATTTTGAAAGAAAAGGAGACCTCATAAGAACATTTCAAATCGTTAAAATGAGAGGATCTGCCCACAGCAGAGTAAAATCCGCGATGAGCATATCATCAAAAAATGGAGTTGAATTTGCACCTTTGTTAAGATCTAGAGAGTGAAATCTAAATGCCAAATGTTTTAATTGATGGACTAAAGGAAAGAATATCAAATGCAATAAAGATTAATCAATCAATAGGAATTTTACTTCCAGGAAATAATTACACTGATTTAGCTCAGGCCTTATTTGAGCATATTAAGACCAGACAAAATGAAGCATGGGTATATGTAACAGTTACAAAACCATATGATACGTTGGTAAAACAATATCCATTCCTTGAAGAATCAGATAATATCAAGTTTATTGATTGCATCTCTCGAGCTGCTGGTATATTAAGAAATGATCAAAATTGTAATTATATTGAAAGTCCTACAATGCTTGAAAAACTTGGCCTTGAAATAATTAACTTATTTAAGGAAGTTGACGAAAATACAAAAAAATATCTTATCATTGACTCACTTAGTAACCTTATAATTTACAATGATCCAGAGATTGTTACAGAGTTTTTTTATCATATAGTTAATAGAATGAGAGCAAAAAATATTCACACCATTTCAATTGCAATTGAAGAAGAAGGATTAGAAAAGAATCTCAATAGACTTATTTATCTAAATGATAAGATTCTAAAGGTTAGGGATTCTTTTATCTAAAAAATAAACAAACAAAGTTGACGATAAAAAATGCCTAAAGAAGAATTTGTAAGCACTGGAATAGAAAAACTTGATAAATTACTAGAGGGAGGTACTCCTAAAGGATACTCTATTCTGATACTTGCAACACCTGGTAGTAGTATCGAAATTTTATGTAAACAGCTCGCAACGTCAGGAAAATCATTATATTTTACAACTGAAGAGACAGAAGACGAAATCTATGGTACTATTGAACGATTTGGATGGGATAAATCAAAAGTTACTGTAGTAGATATCGCATCTGATTATTCAAAATCAATACTTAGTGGTGAAGAAAAAAGAATCAGTGTTTATGAGCAAAGATCAAAAGTTAAATTAAAGGAGTTAATTGAGATTGGATCATCAGGAATGCCTCCTAATGCAAAAGGAGAACAGGATTTTCTAGCGGTTTTATCAAATAAAATCAAAACATCAAAAAATGAAAAAATCATTATAAATTCCCTTGATTTCTTTTTAAGTCAATATTCTACAGAAGAAGTGATAAGGACAATTCAAGCATCTAAAATTAGTAATTTACAAAATAAAGGAATTCTTTTTATTGTAATGACAAAAGGAATCCATGGAGATATATTTGAAAGAAAGATGGAAGGACTTACTGATTGTGTTCTTGAGCTTAATGTTTTGCAGAAAGGTTCTACTTTTGAACGTTTTTTAGCAGTTAAAAAAATGAAAAATTATGCAAAAAAAATTGGAATTGCAAGATATGCAATAGATAGTGATGGATTTGTACTTGAAATGATAGAAAGAATAATGTAAACTTCTATTCTATTTATCTTTTAAAGAGTTATTATAGGCTTGATATATTACACAGTTCTTTTCTCCAGGGCAAATAATGTCATTAGGGGTTAAATTACACCCTGGTTTATCTCTATGCCTTATTTTTGATTTAAAGTTGCATTCTTTTATCATATTTTTTAAAATAAACACAATAATATTTAAGATATTCTAATAAATAAAATTTTTATAGAAAATCAACAATTGTCCTTGATGTTGATGCAGGCGTTCTAAATAAAAAGACACCAGGTGAACCTTGTTCTGGAATTATTTTACCTGTTATGTCTGTTCTATAGGCAAGCCCATTAAAACAAGCAGATAGGTTAATTGTTAAATAAACAATATCTCCTTTATTTATTGCAGGATATGATGAAGTACATGAATTATCACGGTCATTACCTACAATAATACCAAATTTATTAGCACTTAAATCAAATAAACCATTCGTTAAAAATACTCCACTAGCAGAAGCAGAAGAACTGTATTTATTGCTATCCCATGATAGTATTATTAAATTATCTTCATTTGAAATCTTTATTATTGTTTTATCTAAAGCAATTGTTGATGCTGATCTTGCACTTACTGTTATTGTCATATTATGAAATCTACTATAAGATATACCATCAATTGTTCTAGTTCCAAACTGTCCTGTTATATCAGAAACACTTATATCTGAACTTACTTCATCTCTAGTTTGATCTCCGGTATCCATTGCTTGAGCTTCTAATTGTCCACTTGTAACAATTAATACGGATGCTGCTATTCCTGCAACAAGAACCATTGCAATAAAAACTATCATTGAACCTATTCCTATTGCACCATAACTATTATTAATAGAGAAAAATCTTCTAAACTTATAGAGCATCCAATTCATCCAATATAAAAAACTATTCTGCTTTTATATTGTTTATTCGCATTTACATTCTTACAAGTATATGTAGATGAATATCTTTAAGAATGTATACATCAAAAATTGAGTATATACTAGAATAATTACAAGGATATGTAGATACCTATCCATTGTGGAATAATATATAAATCATAACTGCTATTTACGCATTGATAAAGTGGATGGGATGTTAGAAAAAATAGAAAATAAGGAAAATATCGATTTACAACGACCTCTTATTATTAGATCTTTAAGAAGAAGTAACGTTAGAAAAAAGATTGCTGAATATTTATTTGAAATAAGTCCTAGTTATAGTTATACTTCTGAAATTGCATATAATGTTAAAACTACACCTACAAATGTAATAGGTGCCTTGAGAGGTATGGGAACAAGATATAAAGAGGATGAATCCTTAATTAATTTAAATATTATCGAAGAAAAAAATAGTGGAAATAATATTAGGCTTTATGGTATAACACAATATGGTAAAGATATCATTGAGAAAATGTTAAAATAATTTTTTTTTTAAAGAATTTTATCCTAATTTATAAAAAATTTTATTAATTACCGTAGTTCTTAATAATAAGTTATCTATATCTGATTGAAATTCTTAATTAGGGGGTTTATTATGAATAATCCAGATAAATCATTTAAGTATGGTACAGAGAAAATAAAAAAAGGTTTTGCAAAAATGCAGAAAGGCGGAGTTGTTATGGATGTTACTAATGCAGAACAAGCAATAATTGCTGAAAATAGTGGTGCAGTTGCAGTTATGGCTTTAGAAAGAGTTCCAGCAGACATCAGAGCACAAGGAGGCGTTGCTAGAATGGCAGACCCCTCAATAATACAAGAAATCATGGATAATGTAAGCATTCCTGTTATGGCAAAAGCAAGAATTGGACATTTTGTTGAAGCTCAAGCTTTAGAATCATTAGGAGTTGATATGATTGATGAGTCAGAAGTTTTAACACCTGCAGATCCTTTTTATCATATAGATAAAAGAAAATTCAAAATACCTTTTGTTTGTGGATGCAGGAATTTAGGAGAAGCAGTCAGAAGGATCTGGGAAGGAGCAGCAATGATTCGTACTAAGGGAGAAGCTGGAACTGGGAATATAATTGAGGCAATAAGGCATCAAAGAATGGTTAACTCAATGATAAGTAGACTAAAAAACATGAACCAAAACGAAATTATTAGACTATCTGAAGAATTTTGTAAAAGTTATATTGATGCATCAGAAACATTAACAGGTAGAAAAGTAGATGAAGATACGAATATTTTTGAAGATTTTTCTTTTAAAAGAGTAAAAAATGATATATTAAAAATAATAAATGATATTAAAAATAAGCATCATAGACTTCCTGTTGTTAATTTTGCAGCAGGTGGAATTGCAACTCCTGCGGATGCAGCAATTATGATGCAATTAGGTTCTGATGGAGTTTTCGTGGGTTCAGGGATTTTTAAATCAAAAAATCCTAACGAAAGGGCAAAGGCTATTGTAGAAGCTGTAAGCAATTTTAACAAACCTGAAATTATTGCAGAGATAAGTAAAAACTTAGGGGATGCAATGGTAGGAATTGAAATTGAAACAATCCCAAAAGAAAAACTACTTCAGGAGAGAGGATGGTAAAATCCTTAATAATCGGGATAATTGGGGCTCAAGGAGCTGTTTCTGAGCATTATAATTCTATAAAAAAGTCTTTTATAGATTTAGGTATAAAAGGAGATATTTTAATAATTAAAGATAAAAACGAAATTGAGAAGATAGACGGTTTAATTATTCCTGGCGGGGAAAGTACAACAATTTCTAGAATTTTATATAAAAACAATCTATTCAAAACAATAATTGATAGATATAAAAAAGATAATCTACCAATTATGGGAACCTGTGCAGGTTGTGTAATTCTTTCAAAAGAAGTTGAAGATGATAAAAATCTAAAACTTTTAAAAATTATGAACATTTCAGTAAAAAGAAATGCTTTTGGTAGACAGAAAGAATCTTTTGAAAAAGAAATATCCATAAATGTTTTTAACAAAAATTATAATGCTGTCTTTATTAGAGCTCCATTAATTAAGAAAGTTTGGGACAAATGTAGTATATTATCAAAGATTGATGATAAAATTATAATGGTAAAACAAGATAATTTACTTGCTGTTGCTTTTCATCCAGAGTTAACTGATGACTTAAGAGTTCATAAATATTTTTTAAATATGATTTTATAAAAAAAAAAAGATTATTTTAGATTTTTTATAGATATAGATTAATTATGTGCTGTAGAATCTTGTAAAAAGAAAAATCTGAAATAATATGATTTATTAATATAAATCGGCTTTTTACAGTAATTTCTGATGCTGGTATTTCTGCAAAGTCAGAGTTGCCTGCTTTGTCAAAAGCAGTGGCCTTAATTATTTTTGTTTTCCAATCAGGTATGTCAAATGGATCTTCAAGAATCCATTCATATGGAGTTGGTGGACTATCATCAATATGTTGCAGTTCATCATCAAGTGAAAATTCTACTCTATCCATTCCACTTGTTTCATCATAGCAATGTAGTAAAAAAGTAATGGTCCATCCTTCTTGTTTGCTACCGGAAAGTTTCCAGACAAAATCAAGGATTACTGGCGGGTCCTTTGTACTTTTATTAGAATCTTTTTCAAGCTCAAATGCAGTTGATATTGGAATTAGTACTGTTGCAATAAATAAAAATATTATAGCACCGGTAAAAATCTTTCGTATATTGTTTTTTACCATTTTTTCACCTCCCTCAATTAATGTCATATATAAAGTTTTTATAATATATTAATTTTTGTGAGAAATTTAAAAATAAAAAAAGAAGATTGGATTAATATTTTTTAGATTAATTATGCCTTCATAATTGCTAGTAAGAATATGCCAAGTGCAACTGCTGCACCTACTAAAGCGCCAATAATTGCAATAATACCTTGAACAATAGTATCCTGGAAATTCAACATTCCAGATGGCATTCCCATAAAGGATTCTAATAAGCCTGCTCCATATAGGAATACAACAAATACAAGCAATCCAATTATTACTAATATTCCACCAACAGCTCTGCTTTTACCTGAGCCAAAATAAGCAGTAAATATTCCTGCTAAGATGCTTGCAATTGCAAATACTAGCGTCAACATACTTAAAAATTGGTTTACAATGTCCACCATACTTTCTTCCTCCCTAAAATTTTGTTCCAGTTAAGGTTTTAGTGTCTATTACACCCTCTATCGATCTTATTTTATCAACGACTATTTTTCCAAGTTTTTCGAAATCATCAGCTTGAATTTTAGCTATTAAATCATATTCTCCAAATAGTGGATGAAGTTCCACAATATTAGGTACTTTGGAGAGTTTATTATATACATCATGCTCTTGCGCGGGTGCTGCGCTTATCAGTACAAAACCTATTGCCATTTTGGTTTTCACCTTTCTTTCCCTTATATTGTTTTATAATATAAATCTTTTTAAAAATAATGATTTATTCTATCTGTTAATTATGAGTCAATTATTCTTTACTAATTAATTTTTTTTACAAAAACCCTTTTAAGAACAATACGATTTCAATTTATTATTATGTACCTTATAATTAACACTGAAAGAAAGATAAAATCTTTATTAGATAATTATCTAAAAAAAATTGGATACAAAGAAAATATCAAACTAGAAAAACCTAGTGAAAAATTGGGGGATTTTTCATTTCCATGTTATCAACTTGCAAAAATTTTACGTAAATCACCTAACGATATTGCCTTAGATATCTCAAAAAATATTAAAATTCCAAAGATAATTGAAGAAATCAAGGCAAATGGGGCCTATGTAAATTTCTTTATTGATAAAAAACTATTAAAGAAATCCACTATCGATTCGATACTAAAAGATAATGAAAAGTATGGTAATTTGCAGAAAAAAAATAACAAAGTAATAATTGAACATACTTCAGCTAATCCAAATGGTCCTCTTCATGTTGGACGGGCAAGAAATCCAATAATTGGGGATACTATGGTAAGAATCTTTAAAAGTGCAGGTTTTGAGGTTGAATCTCAATTCTATCTAGATGATATGGGAAAACAGGTTGCAATACTTGCATGGGGAATAGAAAACGTTGAAGAAAGTGAAATTGAAAAGACAGATTATGATAAGGATGATCACAAGACCGTAGGTTTTTATCAAATTGCAAGTAAAAAGATGAAAAATGATGAAAATATAAATAATGAAATATCAGATATTGTAAAAAAACTAGAGGAAGGAAATAAAGGTTACATAGATAAAATTCATAAGGCATATTCTCCTGTTCTAAAGGGCATTAATGAAAGTCTTAATAAGATTAATATAAAAATTGATAAGTATATACCTGAATCAAAATTTTTAGAAAATAAAAGTGTAGAAAAAGTTATCAAAGAATTAAAAGAATCAAAATTTTGTAAGAGAGAAGATAAAGCTTATTATTTAGATCTTGAAACCTTTGGAATCAAAGGAAGAAACACAAAATTTGTTTTCATCAGAAAAGACGGTACAACACTTTACGCAACAAGAGATATCGCTTATCATTTATGGAAGGCAAGAAATGCAGATATCTTGGTAAATATCCTTGGTGAGGACCATAAACTTGAATCAAAACAAGTTGAAATTGCATTAAAATTAATTGGTGAAGAAAAAATCCCACAGGTTATATTTTATTCTTTTGTATCTTTACCTGGAGGAAAGATGTCAACTAGAAAGGGAAGAGTAGTGTATCTTGATGATTTGATTGATGAATGCATTAAAAGAGCATATATTGAAGTTGAAAAAAGAAGAGGAAAAGAATTAAATGAAGACAAGATGAAAAAGATATCTGAAATAGTAGGAATTGGTGCTCTTAGATATAATATTATTAAAGTACAACCTGAAAAAGATATTACTTTCAAATGGGAAGAAGCTTTAAATTTTGAGGGGAATTCATCTCCTTTTATTCAATATGCTCATGCAAGGGCTTGTGGAATTTTATCAAAAAGCAAAGAAAGAATTGATGAATTTGATACAGATTTACTAATAGAAAATTCAGAAATTGAACTTATTAAAAGGCTTGCAAAATATCCTTTAGAAATTAAGGAATCAAGTGAAAACTTAAAACCTCATAATGTTGCAAATTATCTATATAATTTAGCATCATCCTTTAATCAATTTTATAGGGATTGTCCGGTATTATCAGAGAAAAATGAAAAACTAAGAATATCAAGACTTGCATTGGTAAATGCAAGTAAAATTGTATTAAAAAATGGTTTAAATGTCTTAGGAATAATTGCACCTGAGGAAATGTAGAGAATGCAATATAAAGAAGTAAATATAGATTTTTTAATAAATAAAATTACTTCAAAAGATAAATTGTTCAATGGAGATTATACAATAGATCCTTACCGAAATTGTGGGTTTGGATGCATCTATTGTGACTCTTCTTATGAAAAAGTTGTTTATATAAAAAAAAACTCTATTGAAATACTAAAAAAAGAGATAAAAAAAATCAACAAGGGAAAAATAATCATCGGTTCAGTTCATGATCCATATCAAGAAATTGAAAAGGAGCGTAAACTTGCAAGGCAAATCCTTAAAATTTTATATAAAGAAGGTTTTTCTTGTCATATTTTAACTAAATCAGATCTAATCTTAAGAGATTTGGATATAATTAAAAAATTTAAGGATTGCAATGTTACAATTAGTATTTCATCAATTAAAAAAAGAAATTCAGATATCTTTGAAAAAAATGTAATATCCCCAAAAAAAAGATTTGGTCTTATTAGAAAATTATCAGAAGAAGGAATCAAATCAGGAATTTCAGTTATTCCCTTTATACCATATATCACAGATAAAGAAATTAGAGATATTTTTATAAAAGCAAAGGAAAACAAAGCATCATACATTCTTTATAAATATTTAGAGTTAAAAGGAGATCAGAAAAATATTTTTTTAAATCATATAAAAAATACCTATCCAAATTTAATAAATAAATACAGAAAACTTTACAAAGACAGTTATAAACCAAATGATAAGTATCTTGTTAAGATTGATTCTTTAATTAATAACATTTCAAAGGATTTTATAATAAAAAATAAGATATAAGACGTGATATTTTTACCACGTCATTTGTAGTTTTATTTCTTTTTCTTCTTACTTGATGCACCAGCTATGATTAATATTATAACAATTACTGCAAGTAATATTATTATCCAGAAATATTTCTGAAGCATTGATGCTGGTTGCTTTTCATGTGGATATGCTGTTGCACCAAATGGCATGTGTCCATTTAAGTTAAAATCTGAATCATAGTCCAAGGACTCTACTTCATCTTCTTTCCAATGATTCTTTTCTGCTGGATCATACTTTGCATTTGGTACCCATATTCTTAAATCTGGGTCGGTAAAGAGAACCATATTTTCAAGAGTATCCCACCACCAGACAATATCTTCGTCTTCTTCAAATAGGTATTGAACACCAATTTCTCCTATTCCATCAGAATATGTTTCTCCAACAGTTTTTCCAATTGCGTAATCTCTGACTGTCTGTTCACCTGCATAACCATTCCAATAAGATGTTGACCATGGGTCCATTTCCTGAAGGACCGAACCATGTCTCATAAGAGCGATTTGCAGATAGTTACAACCTATCAAACACGATCCTGCATGGAAATCCATTGAGTGTAGATTTTCAAGCAGATCATCAACTTCTACTGCTGGATGTGAATAATGGAACTTTGTAAGAAATGCAGTTATACTGTATGGGCCAATTAAACCATCATGATAATTATCCCTTTGGCTAAACATCCAAAGAATTGGTAGATTATCAGGGAAAGGTAGAGTCGAAGAGACAACATCCATTCCTGTCTTGAAAAATCCACTTGTAAGAACATTATTTCCAGGTTTTCCAAGCCCTGTAAGACCATAAAGAAGACCGACCTTTGCATTTAGTGTTGCAGAATCAGGTTCTTCTGTACTTCCCCATAGCATATCATAACATCTCCATGGGTTTACTTCATAAGGTTTTGAACCAGTAAATGTATCAATGGTATTTCCTAATATCTTTGCAAGACTTGCAGGTAATCCCATTGTATTTGCAAAGAAATCTTCAGAAGGTTCCCACCATGCAAGCCATCCACCATGACCGCCATGTCCGTGTAAAACCATATACCAACTAACAACACCTTGATTAAGATTATCCATTGTTATTTCAAAATTTGTTGAAAATGCATTTTGAAAACCAGCTTTTGATGCATAGAAAGGACCAATCTCAGAATCACTAAGATCAGGTAGAAAAGCTCCCGCTTTACCCTCATACTTGAGCCTCACACCCTCATCAATTTCTTCTGATGATCTATCAACACCTGGTGTTCTTCCTGTACGTGTTTGATATTTTACACCCCAATAATCTGATGCTCTCTCGTTAAATCTGTGACTATAACAGCCATATGTGTGAAGTATAGGATATTTAAAGGTTTCAGGTCCTGAAGGCCTTAATTCAACAAGGTTTGTAAGACCTTCTGTTTTCTTTGAAAGTCTAGCAAGGGTTCCTCTAAATGGATGAAAATCAAGTAATTTATATGAATTCCAAGCTCTTTCACTTTTACTACCGTTTATCAGTTCAACACCATTTGATGAAAGTGCAGGATTTTCAAATATCAATTGAGGATAAAAAATACATCTAGATATATGATTTGTTACATCAACTGGTGTACCAATTATCGCTCCAGGGTTTCCAATTCCTGTAAACACCCTTGTCCAGGTTGGGCCAATATCATATTGACCGGCAACTGTTAGAATTGACTCTTTACCAATTTTGTTAAAACCAATATCATTTAAGAATGCTTGTGCCTTTTTTCCTGTAAAATGCATACATGCAATTGGAGGTACTTTGTTTCCCCTTGCATTCTTCTGCCAGAAATCTACATGCCAAGTCATTGCACTAGAAAGTTCTGGATGATTATCAACAAGTAGTAAAGGTGTTCCATGATGAACCGCTGCATATGCTGCTTGGGCAAAATAAAATGCACCTTTATATTCCCCATCTGGTTTTAAATCTCTTGGGCTATCCCAATAATACCAAAAGCTCCACGGATCAATTGTTGAAAAAACTATATCGTTTGAATTGGTTTTTTCTTTGATTGTATCAAATATATCTTGATATTTAGTATAATGTGATTTGATATCTACAAGCTCTTTTATTTTATCAATTGTCTCTTGACTTAAATATCCTCCAATATCAATGATTTTTACCTTTTCAACACCTAATTTTAATAAAGCATCTTCAGTTGCTTGTGGAAGTTTATCAGTTGTTACGTATAATAAAGGATTATTATCAAGTGAAGAAAGAATTGCTCCTTGACATGCTGAATCGATTTTTTCTCCATCTTTTCTTGTAAAATTTTGTTCCCATTTATAACTAACATCAAAATCAATTGCTGTTTTAATATCATTTAAAGCATAAACAACAACCTTATAATGTTCTCCTTCTAAACATTCTCCAATCTGGTGTAATTTAATTTCTTGGTTATCAGTTCCTTCTTCTAAAACTGAATCAATTTCTTCTCCACTAGGCCCTATTAATGTTAGTCCTAAGTCAATATCTTCATTTTCCCATTTAAGTTTAAATTCTGCACTTCTACAACCATATGTAGGAGTTTCTGGAATTTCAATTTCAACTCCAGGATATTTTGTTATATCGACATAAAAATCTTTAACACCAAATAAGAGGTTTTTTACAGCCTCTCCAATTGAACCATACCATTTTACAGCCCCAAGAGGACCTGAGTTTACAAAGGGTTCTCCCCCCTCAGTTGGCATATTAGTTACTCCAACTCTCCAGTCTCCTGGTTCATACACATAAGAAAAGCATTGTTCATGAGGGCCGCCAGTTATAGCCATTTCAGAGGCAGCTGCTGTTTGAATCCAATCTTCTTCACCCATAAAAAATATTTGTAAATCAGGATCAACTGATGGAATTGTAACTCCAACTGCAGCACCAAAACCTGGTATAGCTTGAAGGGCGCTTTTAAGTGTTACAATGGCCGGATACCAAAGATCAACTTTTACATATCTATATTCATCTTCAATTTGAAAACCTTCATACTCAGGTGCTGGGCCATATGGCCTTCTAATTTTAAATCTATCAGTACCTATTTCACCATTAATTTCACCATTTACAGAGCCACTTGTGACAGTTTGAGGATTTTCAAGCTCCTCTTCAATTACTGAAATTACTGCTTCATCACTATAAGACCATTCATCAAGAGCAATTTCTTTTGAAATTACAAATGGATCATCACTCATAATAGAGGTATGTGATGCTGATTTCCAAGATTCTTCTAAATCATTTTTATCAACATTTATTGTTGTAAGTTTGTCTAATTTTCCATCACAATAACCCATCCAATCTTCCATAAGATAATGAGTTCCAGAATAATCATTTAAAAATCTATATTTTTCTTCGTCTGGATATTTATTATCTTCTTGGAAAAACAATAATGGATGTGAGAAAATCTTGTCATCAAAATTAAAGGCTGCTGTAGGAATTGCTGCTAGATAAGCATAATCATCTACTAAAGTTTCTTCATCAAATCCTACAAATGTTGTTTTTTTAAGAGGAACCATCTCTTTATAGGTAGGTCCTCTATCAAAACCTTTAACATGCTTTATATTTACAGATTGTCCAACCGGCATTAGCGTTCCAATAAGCATAAAACAAATAATTGCTAGTGCAATGATATGTCTGCTTTTATTTGATTTTTTCATAATATAATTTCCCCCTATATATAATATTATTTAGCTTTAGATATATTACATACTATATATGTTTGCATGGTATAAATAATTTATTATAATTTATAAATAAAAGAAAAGAATAAATAGAAATTTTTTCTATTTATTTTTTTGAACCTTTTTTATTTATTACAACAATAGCTATTATTAATACTAATATCAAAGTAAATATCAATATAAGCCAAATGTTGCCTGTAATAAAGGTTTTAGCTTCTTTTTGATGTGGATATGATTTTGCTCCAAATGGCATATGCCCATTGATGTTTAACTCGTCATCATAACTTAGAAGTTCAGGCTCGTCCCAACTGTTTTCATCGCTGTACTCTGTCTCCGGAACATACACACGAAGATTTGGGTCCCCAAAGAGTTCGACATTCTCCCAGATATCCCACCACCATTGGCCAACTAAGAGTTCTGGGCCGCATGCTCTCATACCTCTTTCATAAGCTTCACCAATTGTATCTCCAAGTGCAAATCTTTTAAGCATTTGTTGCTGCCATGATGCTGACCAGTCTGTAGTTGTCCATGGGTCAATTACTTGATAAGTTGTTCCATGTCTCATCCAGGTAAGATGCATATATGTATTTGCAGGAGTACAAGAAACAGTATTTATTCCACATGAATGAAGGTTTTCAAGCTCATTGTCAAAATCAATTCCAAATGCTTTTGTTTGAGTAATTCCTGCTCCACTAAGCCTACTAATTGTTACCTTTCCATCTCCATCATACCAATTTATTAATGGAAGACCTTCGCTTAAGGATTTAATCGGACGTAAAATTCTATCTCTATGAATAGAAACACCGGTTGCACCCCAAAGATCATGCCAATCAATCATATTCTTAATAGGTTTCCAAAATTTGTTAAGATAAATCAGCTGAGTATTTATAAGTGCAACATCAGGATTTTCAGTAGAACCAACTTCTGGGAAAAATTGGAATTTAAAGATTCTTAGTTGAGCTATTTTCTCAAGAATTGATAAATCCATTCCGCCCATTGCAGCTCTTTCATAGAAATAGTGAGGAATCCAGTGAACATAAGACCTTAGATGACCTGGTTTAAACATAACTGGCTCATATGCCCTCCAAGGATTTTCCTCATGTACATAAGGACTATGAGGATCCCATAATTCTACAAGACCTCCTAGAGCATATCCTCCATGAGCATTTAATACCCAAATTAAACATCCTTCATTTAGATTTTTTACTATATATTCAAAGTTTGTTGAAAAAACACTATCATAGCCAGCTTTATCTGCATAAAAAGGTATTACTTCAGATTCACTTTGATCAGGATAATACGTGCCCGATTTTGTTATTGCTGCTCCATCATCGATTATATCTGGAGAAGGCTCCTCGTAAGGTGTTATTCCATCAGCTCTTGTATACTTAAAGTCCCATTGTTTACTTGCAAGTTCGTTGAATCTATATTGATATGTTGTATATGTTTGTAATACTGGATATGAAAACTCTTTTTGTTGAAGAGGCCTTGTAATTACAAGATTAACTCCTTTAGGTTCTTTTAATCTGCTTAAAAGTCCTCCAGTTTTACTTGCACTTCCTTGCCATAATTCAACCTTTTCCATTCCTGGATTTACAAAAATCATTGCAGGATAGAAGATATTTCTTGATATTACATAAGAAGAATCAACAGGCGAACCCCAGAATCTTCCAGGTATTCCAGCACCTGTAAAAGAACGATCCCAAGGAGTTCCAATATCAAATTGACCTGCAACTGTTATAATTATCTCGTGATCTTGATTGTCTGATAACCCTTCTTCAATTTTTCCAAAACCATATTTCTCAATAAATTCATAGGCTCTTTTACCAGAAAGAAGCATACTTCCCGCAGATGGTTCAAAACCTCTGTTTACTGCATTTTTCCTCCAGAAATCAGTTGGGTATACTACTGCTTGTGAAAGTAATGGATGATTATCAACAATTATAACAGGGCTTCCATGATGAGCTGCAATATATGCTGCAGGACCAACATGTAAAGCACCTGGATATGTACCTTCAGGTTTTCTTCCATTTACATGCCAATAATCCCAAGGGTCAATTGTAGTAAAAATAACATCATTTTGCTCTGTAATTTGTCTTATTTTATCATATACTGCTAAAGCTTCTTTGAAATTTCCTTTAATTTCACCAACTTCTTTAATATCTTTGATTACACCTGAATCAAGATGATTTCCAATGTTAACTATATATAAATTTTCAACTCCTAATTTTAGCAATACATCTTTTGTTTCAGATGACATACTTGATGGTTTAGTATATAAAAGGGGTGCGTTTAAAGAACTTGAAAGAACTGCTCCATTTGATGCAGATTCAAAGCAATCACTTTCAAGCTTTGAAAAATTTTGCTCCCATTCATATTCTAAATCAAAATCTATTTCATGATTTAAATCATCAAGTGCAAAAACACATACAGAGTAATTTTCTCCTTCTTGACATTCTCCAAGTCTGTCTAATTCAATTTCAATTTCATTATTCTTGCTACTCTTAATCTGTTCGTTTAATAACTCATCATCTGAAACACTACAAGCAATTTCATTACCTATTGGGTCAAGTACTGTAAATCCAAGATCAACATTTGATGCTTCCCAGGATAAAGTTAGTTTAACTTTTCTACAACCAAAAGGAGTTGCAGGTATTTTTGCTTCTGCGCCAGGATATAGACCAACTTTTACATCTAGCACATTTGTGTTAAAAATCCCAGTGGATTTAGAAGAGTCAGACATAGAATCATAATACATACTTTCAAAAACACCTGATGTGTCAACTGTTTCTTTTTTAGGTACAGCACTAATACTAATCTCCCATTTTCCATAATTATGAATAAATGACGCTACAATTTCAGTATAAGGGTAATCTGCTCCATAACTCTCCATTGCTACTTGTACCATACCAAGTTGATCATCATATAATTGCATGTCATAATCTTCTTTTTCTTTCCAATTCATCTTGGCAATTATATACTTGAAATTTTCATCTAATATGTCAAAAGATTTATATGTTCCACCAATGCCAATTGAAGGTTTTTCAATTTTAAATTCTCTATTTTCTACATTATATTTAGGAATTGCTCCAGAAATTTTTCCGGATGTTATTTCATTAGGCTTTTCGTAGTCTTCTTCTATTACTGCAATTACTGCTTCGTCACTATATGACCATTCATTTAATGCTATTTGATTTGCAATATCAAATGGATCATCTCCAGTTATTTCTTTGTATTCTCTT
>Ga0272442_10000716_pt1 | contig 52016 bp, 38 predicted proteins | sample SSMForm2O_FD_200262 | JGI IMG/M metagenome (GOLD analysis project Ga0272442, IMG submission 200262) | Marine sediment archaeal communities from Little Sippewissett salt marsh, Falmouth, MA, United States - SSM-Form-2O | ecosystem: Environmental > Aquatic > Marine > Wetlands > Sediment ... | reverse complement strand
CCGAATGCGGGCAGGAAATTTATAAGAAGGCGGAAGAAGCGGGTGTAAGTATTGGTTTTGAAGCAAGCGTCGGGGGGGGCATCCCCATAATCGGGGCATTGAGAAGAGGCCTTTCCGCCAATCGGATCCGGACAATAATGGGCATATTGAACGGGACCTCCAACTATATTCTCACAAAGATGACGCAGGATGGCATAACCTACTCCGAGGCGGTCGGTGAAGCAGTCAAACTGGGGTTTGCGGAGGACCCTCCGGATCTGGATGTCGACGGGACTGACGCCGCGCACAAGATCGCCATACTCACTTCTCTCATACTCGGCTATCCCGTATCTTTCAATGATATCTACAGGGAGGGGATCACGGAAATCACGCCGGATGATATCGGGTATGGAACAGAATTCGGCTACAGCCTGAAACTTCTCGCAATCGCTAGAAACCAGGGAGACATGGTCGAGGCAAGGGTTCATCCAGTCATGATTCCAAAAGACCACATCCTCGCCAATGTCAATGATGCATTTAATGCGATTTACCTTGAAGGTGATTTTGTCGGTCCTAATCTATTCTACGGCCTGGGGGCGGGGAAAAAGCCAACGGGAAGCGCTGTGGCCTCCGATATCATAGAGCTCGCAAGGCAGATCAGGCTGGGGATAAGAGGTTTCATGCTGCCGCTGGCCCATGCCAGATGTTCTGAAAAAAGGGCCGGGATTCAGCCTCTGGAGGAACTACGTTCCCCCTACTATTTCAGATTTTCAGCCATTGACAGGCCCGGGGTTCTCTCTAAGATCTCAGGTGTCCTGGGACGAAACAATATAAGTCTCTATTCGGTTATTCAGAAAGGCAGGGATCTGAACGGCTCCGTGCCTGTTGTAATGATGACGCACGAGGCAAAAGAAAAGGATGTGAGAAAGGCCCTTTCAATGATGGAAGAGCTTGATGTGCTGACCGCCAAGACCATAATGATAAGGGTTGAAAGACAACGACACGATAATAATCAATAAAAAAACCCGACCCCAAGGACCGGGCTTTCCATAGTGAAATAGACATGACCTCAGACCAAAAGACAAAATACCTGTTTCTTGTCGGTGACGGAATGGCCGATTACCCCATCTCCGAACTTGGGGGAAAAACCCCGCTTGAGGCCGCGCACACTCCCAACATGGATCGCATAGCCTCTTGCAGGATAGGCAGACTCAAGACCATCCCGGAGGGGATGGAACCAGGAAGCGATGTGGCCAACCTGAGTCTTCTGGGCTATGATCCCGGACGCTATCATACCGGAAGATCCCCGTTTGAGGCAGCAAGCATGGGAGTAAATCTTAGGCAGGATGATATGGCATTCAGGATGAATCTGGTTACCCTGAACTGGGGCCAGGGCGGTAAGATAGTAATGAAGAGCCACAGCTCAGGGGATATAACCACTCCGGAAGCAAGGTGCATCGTTGAAACGCTGACAGATGAACTGGTAATCAGGGATGCGGTGATTTATGCCGGTGTTGCCTATCGCCACCTTCTTGTATGGAAAAAGGGGCCTGAAAACCTCCTGACCATACCTCCTCATGACGTCCTGGATCAGGATATGGCCTCATACCTGAACGGAAACGGTGAAGATCCGATCCCCGGGATCATACGAAGCTCATGGCCTCTTCTGAAGGATCACCCTGTCAATATCAGCAGGGCCGAAAGAGGTCTTTCAGCCGCAAATTCCATCTGGCTCTGGGGAGAGGGAAAGGCCCCTACGCTTCCGCTCTTTGAGAAAAAATACGGGCTTAAGGGTGGTGTAATCTCCGCTGTGGACCTTCTTAAAGGGATTGGCATCTACGCCGGTTTTTGCACCATCGATGTGAAAGGAGCAACCGGATATCTTGACACAAACTACCTTGGCAAGGCGGAATCAGCGCTCAAGGGTCTTGATGAACTGGACTTTGTTTTCGTCCATGTGGAGGCCCCCGATGAGGCGGGACATAATGGAAGTTTTAAAGACAAGATAAAGGCGATCCAGGATTTCGATAAAAAGGTGGTGGGTACCGCGCTCAAGGGATTGGCCCTATTCGATGATTACAGGATAGCCGTTGCAAGTGATCACTTCACCCCTGTCATCAAAAAAACCCATACATCTGAACCGGCACCTTTTGCATGGGCCAGCAAAAGGGAACTCGGCAAGGCTGCAAAGAACAGGCCCTTTTCAGAAAAAGAGGCCGTCAAATCAGGGCTTTTCTTTGAAAATGGTCATGAGATGATTGACAGCTTTATTGGCGCGTCTTGATTCCTATATTCCGGATAGGAATGAATCCAAGAAAGGAGCGGGGAAAATGAACATACTCTTTTTCGGACCCAACGGCAGTGGGAAAGGAACACAGGGAGCTATTGTAAAGGATAAATTCGGGATACCACATATTGAAACAGGGGTGATTTTCAGGGAAAACATATCCCGGCAGACTCAACTTGGTAAAGAGGCAAAGGGTTATATAGACAGAGGAGAACTGGTGCCTGACGCTATTACCATTCCCATGATCCTCGACCGGCTCAGGGAGGGCGACTGCAAAAACGGATGGCTTCTTGACGGGTTCCCCAGGAACCTCACTCAGGCAGAAGAACTTGATAAGGCCCTCCAAAAGGAAGGCATAACCATCGACATAGTAATAGAGATGGGACTTGATCGTCAGATAGCAAAAAACCGAATCATGGGAAGGCGCCTGTGCGTAAATGACAACAACCATCCCAATAATATCTATATCGACGCGATAAAACCGGATGGAGACAGGTGCAGGGTCTGTGGCGGTGAACTCAAGACAAGAAGCGACGATCAGGATGAAGAGGCTATCGATCAGCGACACAATATCTACTACGATACCAAAACAGGCACCATGGCCGCGGTTATCTTTTACAAGGGCATATCTGCCGGAAGGGGCGGAGTTCCCAAGATAGTAGAGCTTGACGGCACTCCCGGCGTAAAGGAAGTCTCGAAGGAGCTTCTGAATAAACTCGGCAATTAGTTCGACATATTAATCTCGGATGCTTTTTAACAAAAAGTACTTGACATAACGGCATTTATTGATATTATTTTTGATTATATTTTAGTGATGTTTTAATTACACACAATGGCGTGTGTGACATATCTTGAATAAGACAAAGGCGTCTTTTCCGTTTATGGAGAGGCGCCTTTTTTTATGCCCCGCCATGAGTCAGTGAAAAGGTCTTTCGCTCTTTCAATTTAATCTCCCTGTTCTCCTGAAGAATTCTGCTCCTCTGCATGAAGCAAAAAGACCGGAGAAACAGCCAAATTTCCATATAGAGCGAATATTGTTTCTGTCTTACGGAAACATGGAGTTTTTTACCCTCTAACAAAATGGTTTTAAATAGGAGAAATTATTATGGCAGACATGAGATTTTCAAAGAGTAACGACGCACTGGGCACAAACAACAGGGGTAATCCGACTGAAGCGGGCCTTTGCACCCTCTGCCGGGCGGATTGCAAGGGCAAATGCGAGACATGGCTTTCAAGCCTCGTGGGCAGAAAACTGCTCTATCCGAGAAGTTTCGGGTTTGTAACCGCCGGCGCCAATAACACCAGCCATGTCGGAGTTTCCTACAACTCGCTCCGCGTTCAGGGATATGCCTACGGCGCTCATGGAGTACCGAACGGCCTTTCAACCGATCCGGACGACTGTATCTTTCCGAATGTAAATCTTGAAACGCAATTCGGCAATGAGATAAAGACCAAGTCACGCATACCGCTTATGACCGGAGCCCTCGGATCCACATTTATCGCGGAAAAATACTGGGACTCCTTTGCCATAGGAGGCGCGCTTGTGGGAATACCTATAGTAATCGGCGAAAATGTCGTGGGAGTCGACCGAAAATCGGAAATCAGCCCTAGCGAAGACAGAAAAGGGAAAATCAAGATTTCACCTGAGCTGGACAGACGTATTGAAACATACCTCCGCTATTTTGATGGATACGGGGCGGTTATTGTGCAGCTTAACGTTGAAGATACCAGAAACGGGGTCGCCGAATATGTGGTTGATAAGTATGGAGACAAATGCATCATAGAACTGAAATGGGGACAGGGGGCAAAGGATATAGGCGGTGAAATCCAGGTGGCCAGTCTTGATTATGCCCTTTTTCTCAAGAACAGAGGTTATGTGGTGGATCCGGACCCGTCCTTGAAAGAGGTTCAGCAGGCCTTTGAAAACGGCTCAATAAAATCCTTTGCCCGCCACAGCCGTCTGGGTGCCACCAATCTTAATTCATGGGACAAGGTGCGCGAGGATTTCATGAACAGCGTCGCCTATCTCCGAGATGCGGGGTTCAAGAGGATTACCCTCAAGACAGGATCCTACGGCATGGAAGAACTCGCCATGGCGATAAAATTCGCCACTGATGCCAAACTGGATCTACTCACCATCGACGGTTCAGGCGGAGGAACCGGAATGAGTCCATGGAACATGATGCAAAGCTGGGGTGTGCCGTCCATAAATCTCCACTCAAAGGCATATGAATACGCCAGTATACTTGCTGCAAAAGGACACAGGGTTGTAGACATGTCCTTTGCGGGAGGATTTGCCCTTGAAGATCATATCTTCAAGGCCCTGGCTCTCGGCGCTCCATTTACCAAGATGGTGTGTATGGGAAGGGCCGTAATGATTCCCGGATTCGTGGGATCCAATATCGAAGGTGCCCTTTTTCCGGATAGGAGAGGAGAACTCAGGGGCCACTGGTCCGAACTGCCCAGGACCGTCAAACAGATAGGTAACAGCGCAAAGGAGATCTTTGCCAATTACTTTGATGTGGAGAAAAAGGTGGGCAAAGACGAAATGAAAAACATCCCATACGGCGCCATAGCATTCTATACACTTGCCGACAAGCTTGCCTGCGGTCTGCAGCAGCTAATGGCAGGCGCCAGAAAGTTTTCGCTGAATCAGGTCTCAAGGGGAGATCTGATGTCGGGAAACAGAGAGACTTCACGAGAAACAGGGATACCGCACGTCTCCGATGTAAACGACGAAAGCGCTAAAAAAATTCTCAATTCCTGATACGGTTTTTTTGAAAACAGGATATTCGCATTAAAAGGCCTTCCGGGCCAATCTTCCGGAAGGCCTTTTAATCTTCACTTATCCTCTTTTCCAATTCCAGCGCAAACCGGATTTCAGTCCGAACTCCCTCTCTGCCGAATCTCACAAAAAAGACTTATCATTTACGAAGGCCGAATAAAAAAGGGAGCATATAGCTCCCTGTTTTACTTTGCATTTTATGGGGTGAGTGAAGGGACTTGAACCCTCGACCACTGGGGCCACAACCCAGTGCTCTACCAACTGAGCTACACCCACCATGAAAAATTATTTATACCACAAAGACATTTCTTTTTGCAAGCATGTTTCTGTTGATCGGCATAGAATTCCATCCCATCCGGGTCCGCCGATAAGACTTCACCCTTCCCCCCGGCAACCGCAGGATACCGGAAGCAAGCGGAGAGCCATTGCCGAGGCGTATGCCCCATTATACGTCGCACATTTCCTCCTGATGGAGGTTCAGGGCGCTGCTGATTGACAACGATTATATTTTCAGCTAGCCTCTCACATTATCTCAAGGAGGGAAAACCGATGACAACCCCCAAGCAAGAACTGTTAAGAAACATCCCTGCTGTCGATCGACTGTTGATGACCGAAACCGTTGTCGGAATTACAGGCACATACCCCCGTTCACTGCTGCTTAAGGCCATAACCGAGGTACTCGACGAACTCAGGGAGGAAATTCTTTCAGGCCAAATATCAGAAGAATCGGATATCAGACTTGAATCGATAGAAGACCTCGTCGCGAAAAAGGCGGCGTTCATATCACGGCCCAGCCTGAGACCTCTTGTAAACGCAACCGGGATAGTGGTACACACGAACCTGGGCAGATCGATACTGGCCGAGCGCGTCCTTGAAAAGATCCACCCGGTTGCAGGCGGGTACAGCAATCTTGAATATGACCTGGAGGAGGGCAGGAGAGGGAGCAGGTACAGCCATGTAGTCGACATCCTAAAAGAACTGACAGGGGCTGAAGCCGCCCTTGTGGTGAACAACAACGCCGCCGCCGTTTTTATAGCCCTTGAGACACTGGCAAAAGGCCGTGAAGTACCGGTCTCCAGAGGTCAACTCGTAGAGATAGGCGGGTCCTTCAGGATTCCCGATGTGATGAGAAGCAGCGGTGCGATACTGGTGGATGTGGGTACCACTAACAAAACTCATCTCAGGGATTATGAAAGTGTTATAGGCCCTGAAACCGCGCTGCTGCTGAAGGTACACACGAGTAACTATCAGATTGTCGGTTTTACCAGTGAGGTCCCGTTATCGGATCTCGTCAAACTGGGCAAAAAATATGGAATACCGGTTATGGAGGACCTTGGGAGCGGATGTTTTGTGGATTTCAGCAAATACGGGATCGTCAAAGAGCCTCCGGTCAAGGAGGTATTGGCGCAGGGCCCGGATCTGGTAACCTTCAGCGGGGATAAGCTTCTGGGAGGACCACAGGCAGGGATAATGCTTGGAAAAAAGGAAATAATAGAGGCAATCAGGCAAAATCCGGTTAACAGGGCACTCAGGATAGACAAGATGACACTCGTGGCCCTGGAGGAGACACTCAGGATTTACAGGGATGAAAAAAATGCCCTGGATGATATACCCACACTCAGAATGATCTGTGAACCATATGAAAAAATGGCGGCAAAGGCTGAAAGGCTCGTCAGGATGATAGGAGATACGGACAATGGCAATTTTACCATAAAGCTCGTTGACGGTGTCTCAAGGCCGGGCGGAGGATCGCTTCCCCTTGCCGAATTTCCTTCACGACTGATTTCCCTTTTACCAGCCGGGCTTACCGCTAATTTCATTGAAAAATGGCTTCGAGGATATGACCCGCCGATAATCACCCGGCTTGACAGAGACAGAGTGCTTCTGGACGTAAGGACCATTCAGGAAAGGGAGCTTTCAATAATCTCAAGGGCGATCAATGAACTGGCCTCTTTGAGCTGATGATATAAAAGGTGTTAGGGTGGAAGTTTAAAAAAAAGGCGGGTGGCACATTACCGCCCCCGCCGTTTTAATATATAAAGGCCGTATCCTTGAAGACCGACTAAGACTTAAAGCTTCTCCTTCAGAGCCTTCCCAGCCTTGAACCTTACAACCTTACTGGCTTTGATTTTGATCGGTTCACCTGTCTGAGGATTTCTTCCTTTGCGGGCCTTCCTTTTTGACACTACAAAGGAGCCAAAGCCTGCAAGAGCAAGCCTGCCCTCTTTCTTAAGAGTCTTTTTGGCTACGTCGATGAATGAATTTAAAACTCTCTCGGTATCGGCTTTAGTTAAATCTGCCTTCTTGGCCAATTCAGCAACTAATTCTGCCTTAGTCATGATCTTCCCCCCCTTAATTGATGTTTATTAGATAAAGAAACCCTTCCGCCAATCAACGAACTTTGACCTCTACCCTCCTGCAATTAATGTAATGAAGTAATCTCAAAATGCCACCGCACATCAGGCGGGCATATAGTCTTTTGATAGGTGGAATTGAATTCACCGTTGATTACGTTTAAGATACGGATTTTTTCGCTTCGTTTCCAGAGACTTCATGGCACCTATAATGCATTCCCATCGAACGAAGCCAGCTTCGGGTAATTAAACCTCTGTTCGCCTCTGGCGGATTAAAATCCGAGAATTAATCAAAGTTGTATTTGTCTATCACATGGAATAGACATTTTCAATAAAAAATAGACCTGCGCAGCAATTGAAAGGCAAAAAATGGACCATATTTTATTGATAAAAGGCTTTCAACCCTGCATAAAGGATCAAAATCAGGAATTCGAGTAATCCATAATCAACCGTCCATCAGGGTTACATGTTGTCTCAGGCACCCGTCAGGACGTTGGGTGCAGGCGGATATAATGCCTTTATGGCGGACCGGGGTGCCCTTTGCCAAGTTGACATTCAGGCTCAAAAGCTTTAGCTTTTGAACTGCCGGACAGTATTTTTCATCTTAGGAGCGAGAATAATCAATTGGAAAACTTTATTCATGGGATATTAAAGGAAAGCATAAGCCTGAAGGAAAATTTCATCGGGGAAAATACCTCAAACCTTATTCTTCTTGCCGAAAAGGTTGTATCAGCTTTTACCGGAGACAGGAAGCTCATGATCTGCGGAAACGGCGGAAGTGCGGCTGACTCTCAGCACATTGCGGCGGAGTTTGTTAACAAGATTTCACTTGAACGCCCTCCCCTTCCTGCGATGGCGCTTACCACCGATTCGTCAATAATTACCAGCATCGGGAACGATTATTCCTTTAATGAGATATTTTCCAAACAGATCAAGGCGCTCGGCATGGATGGAGACGTCCTGCTCGCAATAAGTACCAGCGGTAATTCGGAGAATCTCCTATCCGCCGTAAAAGACGCCAGGATTCAGGGTATGTATACGGCTGCCTTCCTGGGCAAGGACGGAGGCAAGCTTGCAGGAATAGTGGATCTTGCAATAATTGCAAAAGGCCAGTGTACAGCGAGGATACAGGAATCCCATATACTTGCCGGCCATATACTATGTGAGCTTGTGGACCATATGCTCTTTCAGGGGCACATGACAAATGAGACGGTTTAACAGTGGAATGATATGACGGAAATAAAACCCATATCACTTGAAAAGGTAAAATCCTATCCGCTTAAGGGAAGGAAAAGCAAGATCAGGCTTGAACATTTCGGCCGTGCCTGGGCGCCCGGCGGATCTCTTTCCGATTGGTTCAAGACATTGCCGCATACCCTCGCAGCGGAAGACATGAAAGAGGCGGTGGAGAGAATTTTAAGGGCTCACTCTTCAGGAAGAACCATAATACTTGCAATGGGTGCTCATCCTATCAAGGTCGGATTAAATCCCGTCATTCTCGAACTGATGGAAAGAGGGTTAATAACCGGGCTCGCCCTGAATGGAGCCGGAATCATACATGATTCCGAAATCGCGATGGTAGGGCATACATCGGAGGACGTGGCTGCTGAAATCGGTGAAGGCAGATTCGGGATGGCGGAAGAGACCGGACGTCATATAAACAGGGCCATAGTAGAGGGAGCCTCAAAGGACATGGGTCTGGGCAGATCAGTGGGAGAAATGCTTGTCAGGGAAGGGTTCCCCTACAACAGGCTCAGTCTGCTTGCCAGGGCCTTCGAACTGGAAATACCCGTAACGGTTCATGTGGCAATAGGAACGGATATAATTCATTTTCACCCACAGGCCGACGGGGGGTCCATAGGAAAGGCATCCCACAAGGATTTCAGGATATTTTCAGGCCTCGTGTCCGGTCTTGAGGGAGGTGTTTTTATCAACCTCGGCTCAGCCGTAATCATGCCGGAAGTCTTTCTAAAGGCGTTGAGCCTTGTCAGGAACCTCGGGTTTGAGGTTAAAGACGTGACCACCGTTAATATGGATTTTATCAAGCAGTACAGGCCTATAACAAATGTTGTCAACCGACCTACTCTTGAAGGGGGAAAAGGCTTTAATCTCGTTGGCCATCACGAAATAATGTTCCCTCTTATGGCTGCGGCAATAATTGAAGGGCTTGATCAATAAAACAAACAAGGAAAGGATTTTCTATGCCTATATATGAATTCAGATGCCTCGACTGCGAAAATGAATTTGAGGCACTTGTCTTTAAAAGCAGCGGCAAGATCTGCTGCCCGCAATGCGACGGGGAAAAACTGGAGCGGCTCATTTCCGCCTGCGGATTTAAGAGCAAAGGCGAAGAATCAATCGACTCTTCAGGTTCATCTTCTTCCGCTTGCGCCTCCTGTTCCGGTGGAAACTGCAGTACATGCCACTAGAATTAAGTCATGGGTCATCTCCCGATCAGATTTGAAGCTTGTCAGACAAAACAAGCGGATAATCCGTAACTGAGCGGCTGTAATCCCGGATCAAAGGAAGACACTCGCATCGATCTTCGCAAACAGCTTATATTCTTAAGAGGGTAATTTGTTTCGAATAGGTTTTGGATACGACGCGCACCGTCTGGTAAAGGGCAGGCCTCTTATCCTGGGCGGGATAAATATCCCTCATGCGTTCGGGCTTGAGGGGCATAGTGACGCCGACGTGCTTACCCACGCCATTATGGACGCCATTTTAGGGGCCCTTGCATTGGGCGATATAGGCAAACATTTTCCTGACAAGGACCCGCTGTACAAAGGTGCTTCAAGTATATCCCTCCTTGAAAATGTAATGGAGATGGCTGAAAGGGAGGGCTTCGGCGTAAACAATATCGATTCCACCATCTGCGCCCAGGAACCGATGCTTTCGACATACATTGACGGCATGAAAACAAATATTTCAGGGGCGCTCAAATCCGATAAATCCTTAGTCAGCATAAAGGCCACGACCACGGAAAAGATGGGTTTTTGCGGCCGGCTTGAAGGTATAGAGGCATATGCGGTTGCAAGCCTTGTAGCGGCACCTCGCAATAACAGGGACCTGTAGCCGAGTCTTTGCACACCTAATTTCGGAGATAAAAAATCAGGAGGCGATGCCTCCTGTTAATTTTTCCGGGATATTTTTTTGTCCTGCCATTAATCGGTTGTTTGTTACGGAAGCCGCGACCGGGGGCAAAAAACACCCGGACAACATGGGTTTCCATAATCAAACAGTCTTAAACGGAATAGTCAAATGGGCGCACCCTTTTCTCTTGTTACCGACCTGACACCGTGCGGTGATCAACCCAACGCCATAAGTCTGCTCTCAGAGGGAATAGATAAGGGACTGTCGCACCAGGTGCTGTTGGGAGTGACGGGATCTGGCAAGACGTTCACCATGGCGCATGTCATTGCCAAGGCACAGAAACCCACTCTGATAATGGCGCCCAACAAGACCCTTGCAGCCCAGCTATATGGAGAGATCAAAAATCTTTTCCCTCAAAATGCCGTGGAATACTTTGTCAGTTACTATGACTATTATCAGCCCGAGGCATACATACCCCAGTCGGATACCTATATCCAGAAGGATTCCTCCATTAACGAACAGATAGACAAGATGCGCCATGCCGCGACCAGATCCCTTCTGGACAGGGATGATGTCATCATAGTGGCAAGCGTGTCATGCATATATGGACTGGGATCCCCTGAAGCGTATCATGACATGCTCTTATACGTGGAAAAGGGCTCTCTTCTTTCAAGGGATGATGCGGTCAAAAAGCTAGTCGAGATCCACTATGAAAGAGGTGAGATAGATTTTTTCAGGGGCAGGTTCCGTGTAAGGGGCGACATACTGGACATTTATCCGGTTCACGAGGAAGACAGGGCCGTTAGGCTATGCTTCTTCGGAGACGAGGTGGAGGAGATAAAGGAGATAGATCCGCTGACAGGGAAGATCATTCAGGACCTTGGCAGGATAACCGTCTACCCCGCCAGCCACTATGTCACCACCACAAAGATAAGAGAGCGTGCCATAACCGGGATAAAGGAGGAGTTGAAGGATAGGCTTCGATATTTAAGGTCTCGGGACAAGCTCCTGGAGGCCCAGAGGATTGAAGAACGGACGCTTTTCGATCTGGAAATGATGCTGGAGGTGGGTTACTGTCACGGCATAGAGAACTATTCGCGGCACCTTACGGGAAGGAACCAGGGAGAACCGCCACCCACTCTGCTCGATTATTTTCCTAAAAATTTCCTTGTCATCATAGATGAAAGCCATATCACCATACCTCAGTTGAACGGGATGTACAGGGGAGACCGATCCAGAAAGGAAACCCTTGTAAATTACGGATTCAGACTCCCCTCGGCCCTGGATAACAGGCCTCTTCAATTCGAGGAATTCAGGGAAAGGGTGCCTCAGACCATTTATGTCTCCGCCACACCCGGGCATTACGAGCTTGAAGTTACTCAGATGACTGCCGAGCAGATAATAAGGCCCACAGGTCTTCTGGACCCTGAAATCATTATAAGGCCCGCCTCAAATCAGGTTGACGATCTCCTCGGGCTGATAAGACAGAGGGCGGAAAAAAATGAAAGGGTCCTTGTTACGACCCTTACAAAAATAATGGCCGAAAATCTCACGGAATACTATTCCGAACTTAACGTGCGCGTTCGTTATATGCACTCCGACATCAAGACCATAGAGAGGATGGAAATCATCAGGGACCTGAGGCTGGGCCTTTTTGACGTCCTAGTAGGGATAAATCTGCTCAGAGAGGGGCTTGACCTTCCCGAAGTCTCCCTCGTGGCGATCCTGGATGCAGACAAGGAGGGATTTCTGAGATCAGAGAGATCCCTGATACAGACCTGCGGCAGGGCCGCAAGAAATGTAAACGGAACGGTCGTCCTTTATGCGGACAGGCTGACCGAATCCATCAGGCGTACCCTCGAGGAAAGCGACAGGCGGCGGAGCCGCCAGGGGGAATACAACCGCCTGAACGGCATTACACCTACCTCCATACGTAAAAACATCCGGAATATATTGAGTTCGGTCTATGAAGCCGACTATGTGGATCTTCCCATGGCGGCTGAGGATGAGGCATTTTATGCAACTCCCGAAGATCTTGACGACATGATCTCAGAAATCACAGAGAAGATGAAGGAGGCTGCCGCCGGACTTGATTTTGAAAAAGCGGCTCAATATCGTGACAGGATCAAAGGGCTTGAGAAAAAACAGCTGGAAATAAGATCCCCTGATTAGAAAAACATGATATAATCCACATTATACACGTTTCCATAATCGCGCCCGGTATTCTATTATCGATCTTCCATCAACTTGGTTATGCTGCAGGTTATTTGACTTGACAAGCCCTTCAGCGCTGTTTTATAGTCACTTTATAGCTAAATAATAGCCATAATTGTTTACTTTCCATTTCCCCACTTTGTTTTCTTCCAGATGTCTTAAAACCGGCTGAGGAGGTCAAGAAATGGATATAATACCTAAGATTATCCAGATCGTAGGCCAGGAAAATGTCTTTACCGGTCCTGTTGAATGCATTTCCTATTCAAGGGACCTTTCCGTTCACGAAGGCATTCCTGATGCCGTTGTATTCGCCACTACCACCGAGCAGATATCAGGGATAATGAGTCTCGCGAACAGCCATGGAATGCCGGTAACGGTTCAGGGTTCAGGCACCGCGACAACGGGCGCCTCCCTTCCGGTAAAGGGCGGCATCCTGCTTGATCTCCACAGGATGAACAGCATCCTGGAAATAAACAAGGACAACTTTTACGCCACCGTTGAACCGGGCGTGATCTGCAACCAGCTCAATGCGGCTCTCGCCGAACATAACCTTATGTTCCCCCCCAACCCGGGAAGCGAGGCGATAGCCACCATAGGCGGCATGATGTCAACCAACTCAAGCGGCCACAGGGCGGTCAAATATGGAACCGCCAGGGATTATCTCAAGGCCATGAAGGTGGTACTTGCCGACGGGACTATCATTGAAACGGGGTTCAAAACCCCGAAATCCTCCTTCGGTTACGATCTCAACCGGGTCTTTGCGAGTTCTGAAGGCACCCTCGGCATAATAACGCAAATAACCGTCGCGATTCAGGTAGTTCCTGAATACAACGCCCTGGCCCTGGCAATATTCGATGACCTGTTTGCCGCGGGTAATGCGGTCAAGGACATAATAGGATCAGGCATTCAGTTGACGGCCTGCGAAATCTTGGACAAATACTCCCTCAAGGTCGTTGAAAAGGCCATTGAAAGAGACATCACCGGCATAGAGGCCATGCTCATCATAGAGTCAGACGGCGTGGAGGAAACCGTCGTAAAAGACATGGAAAGGATCAGGGAGATATGCCGGAGCCGTGATGTAAAGGAATTCACATGGAGTGACGACCCTGCCAAGGCGGCCGAGATAATGGAGGCACGCGGAAAACTTGTGCCTACCCTTTCCAGGATAAAACCGGGAAACAGGCTCGTGGCCATTTCAGAGGATCTGGGCATCCCCCCGACAAGGATTCCCGAAGTCATAAAAAGGGCGCAGGAGATCTCCGACAAATACCGGCTTCTCATAACCACATTCGGCCACATCGGGGATGGAAACGTTCACACGACCTTTGTAACCGACATGAGAAGCAGGGACGAATGGGACAGACTCAAACCGGCCGCGGATGAACTTGCCGATCTGGCCATCGAGATGGGCGGGACCGTGACAGCCGAACATGGGACCGGACTTGCACGGGCGCCGTACATAGAAAAGCAGCTCGGGCCTGCGCTTGATGTCATGAGGACCATAAAGGACGCACTCGACCCCAACAACATCCTGAATCCCGGCAAGATGGGGCTTGAAAAGAAAAAGTACGACATATATGACTACTTCGCCTTCAAGCCGCTGCTTGATCACCCGGAAGGTGTCAATTCACTCGGCCTTGAACTCGACAACGAGGTAATCGCCTGCATCCACTGCGGATTCTGCAGGCTGGGTTGCCCCACATTCAGCATAACCCACAGGGAATCGAGAAACGCCAGGGGCCGTAATGCACTCGCCTTTAATTACATCTACGGTACCCTTCCAGCTTCATCCGACCTCGCGGAGGCATTTTACAGCTGCACCACCTGTCAGGCATGTACCTACTTCTGTCCGGCCCAGGTAAAGGTAGACGAAATCGTCGAAGGGGTCAGAAAAAAGCTCTTCAATGACGGACTCACGCCTGAACCTGTCATGGCGGTAAGGGAGAATATCGGCAAAACAGGTAATGTCTATGCAAGCGCCGAAGAAGACAGGATTGACATCTATCCTCCTGTTCTCAAGGAGAGGATAAGGAACGGGAAGCTGAAGTCCAGGGCGGATACGCTCCTATTCATGGGTTGTGTGCCCAGCTATCTTGACATGAAAATGGTGCCAAGCCTTATAAAACCTCTTGAGGAGGCAGGAATCGAATATACCACACTGGCTGCGGACGAGGGCTGCTGCGGTTTTCCGCTCTTTCTCATGGGCGCGGACGACTTCGAGGAACACGCGGAAAAGGTCATTGAAAAGATAAGGGCCACAGGTGCCCGCGAACTCGTCACGCCCTGTGCGGGTTGCTACAAGACCTTCAAAAAGATCTACCCTCAAGTGGGAGACCTGGGCCTTGATGTCTACCACTCGGTGCATTATCTGGAAAGACTTATCAATGAGGGAAAGATCACATTCAGCAAAGAGCTGGGCAAAAAGGTTACCTACCATGATCCGTGCGATCTTGGAAGGGCTTTCAAGATTTTTGAGGAGCCGAGAAACATACTCAAGGCCATACCGGGACTAGAATATGTGGAAATGGCGCGCAACAGGCTCCATGCCAGATGCTGCGGCGGAGGAGGCGGGGTGAGCGCCAACAACCCTGAAATGTCGGTTGACATGGCTGAAGAAAGAGTCAGGGACGCCCTTGAAGTAGGAGCCGAGATTATCGTTTCCGGCTGTGCCGCATGCAAGGACAACCTTCGAAAAGGCGCAAAGGCCATCCCCAAGGAGGAACGCGGGAAGATAAAGATAATGGACATCACCGAAATTGTTGCCAATGCCATGTAAGGACAAGGGAAGTATCACTCGGAAAGTGCCGGCGGGCGCTCACTGTAACCCAATCGACAGAGGGGGGGGTATTATGACGACCAGCAAGTGGATGCATGCGGGGACAGTATTAAAGATGAATGCCGTCAATTATCCTGACAGGCTCGGGTGGCAGGATAAGGTCAATGAATACACATTCAAACAGTGGAACGAAAGATCGTGCCGCCTTGCAAACGGGCTCGCCGGTATCGGAGTGGGATACAAAGAGACCTTTGCAGTCATAGCATTCAACAGGGGCGAATGGATGGATATCTACGCCGGGTGCGCCAAGGGGGGGCAGATAATAGTCCCCATAATGTTCAGGCTCGCCGCCCCTGATGTCGAACGCATAGCAAGTCATTCCGAATGCAAGGCCTTTATAGTTGAAAAGCCCTTTGTGGAGCTTATAAACGGCATAAGGGACAAACTGTCTGTTCCGGCCGACGCCTATATCTATCTGGGGGACGGAGAGGTCCCTGAAGGCTATATCGGTTACGAAGACTGGCTTGCCGGTTCATCGCCCGAAGAGCCGGATATCATGGTGGATGGAGACGACACCTGGACCATCATGTACACATCCGGTGCTACCGGCACGCCAAAGGGAGTGGTAAGGACACATGAAAGCTACATGGCGCAGTATTACCTGAACGACATAAACATGGGGGTGCTTCCCACAGATAAGGTCATGCTCGTGATGCCGATGTGCCATGTCAATTCCATATTCTATTCCTTTCCCTACACCCTGGTATCAGCACCCGTCTTTGTCTACAACATGACAAGTTTCGATCCGGTGGACCTGCTCAAAACCATTGAAAAGTACGGAATCACCTTTACCTCCCTGGTTCCCACCCACTACATAATGATGCTCGCCCTGCCTGATGACATAAAAGGCAATATCGACGTCAGTTCGATACGCCAGCTCCTCATTTCATCGGCGCCCGCAAGAAAGGACCTCAAACTGGCCATAATGGAGTATTTTAAGAATGCCGAACTATGGGAGGCCTACGGCAGTACCGAAGGCGGACTGGTCACCCTGCTGCGTCCCGAAGATCAGTTCAAGAAACTTGGATCCATAGGCAAGGAGATCTTCGGCACAGACAGGATAAGGATACTCGATGAAAATAGAAACGACGTGCCGGATGGCCAGGTGGGAGAGCTCTTTTACAGGACCCCCATGCTCTTCAAGGAATACCTCAAGGAACCTGAAAAGACAAAACAGGCATTTGACGGAAAGTGGTCGTCAGCGGGAGACATGGTAATACGGGATGAAGACGGCTACTACGTCCTGGTTGACAGAAAGGCCAACATGATAATAACGGGTGGGGAAAATGTCTACCCCTCGGAAGTGGAAAGCGTTGCCGGGGCGCATGAGGCGGTAAGGGATATCGCGGTCATAGGTATTCCTGATGACAAATGGGGAGAAGCGGTAAAGGCAATCATTGTGCTTAACGAGGGTTACCGGGGCGATGAGGCCCTGGCAGAGGAGATACTCGAATTCACCAAAGGGAAACTGGCCGGGTTCAAGAGACCCAAGACAATCGACTTCATACAGGATGACGAAATGCCGAGGACCCCTACGGGCAAGATACTGCACAGGATACTGAGGGAAAAACACGGCAGGTGGAGCGATGCCTGACAGACTGCCGCATCCCCGGTCGAGCATTTGTAATCCTGATCATTCAATGGTCTGAACGAACTGCCATACAATTCTAAAGATCTGAGCGCCCGGCAGTAGCCAAGACAAAGGAACTCGGACCCTTTTCTCCAATCTGAATTGGAGAAAAACCATTTAGTTTAGACTCATATCTTAACAAGCGGAGGTAGACATCCATGTTAAACAAGGCATTTATCCCCTACGGGGGCTACTACTCAACCCCTTTCTGCCGCTGGCAGGGCACAATGCAGAATGAAAATTCCATAGAACTGGGAGCAAAATCGGCCCGCAGGTGGCTCCTTGCAAGCGACTATGATCCAAAGATGCTGGAGTATCTATATTTCGGTATCACCATCGGGCAGCCTGAGCTCTTTTACAGCCACAACTGGGCCGCTGCCATGCTGGTTGACAATGAAAAGGATCTTCCCGGCCTTATGATCAACCAGGCCTGCACCACCTCCACCACATGCGTTCATCTGGCCGCGGTGAACATAGAATGCGGAAGTTTTGACACTGCCTTCGCGCTCATGACGGACCGCTGTTCAAACGGTCCGCATACGATATGGCCCAACCCTATGGGTCCGGGCGGAGAGGTGATCTCCGAGAACTGGATGATGGATCACTTTAACAGCGATCCGAATGCGGGTCTCAAGATGATACAGACCGCCGAAAATGTGGCCAAAGAAATCGGCGCCACAAAGGAAGAATGTGATGCGGTGGCCTTTCGAAGATATGAACAGTACCAGGATGCCCTGGCGGACGACAGGGCCTTTCAGAAAAGATATATGTTTCCCGCGGAAGTAAAGATATCAAGGAAAAAGACAATCCTTGTGGAAGAAGATGAAGGGGTTACCCCTTCAACGGCTGAAGGTCTTGCCAAATTGAGGTCGGTGGAACCTGGAGGGGTGCACAGTTTCGGCGCGCAGACGCACCCTGCCGACGGAAGCTGCGGCTTCATTGTAACTACAAAGGAAAAGGCCAGGGAACTGAGCAAGGACCCGGCCATGGCCGTACAGATTGTCTCCTACGGTTTTTCAAGGGCAAAGAGAGGCTACATGGCCGCCGCCCCGGTGCCCGCAGCCGAGATGGCCCTCAAAAACGCCGGGCTCAAAATGGATGAAATCAAGGCGGTCAAGACACATAACCCCTTTGCGATAAACGACATAAACATGGCAAAAAAGATGGGATTTGATGTCATGTGGATGAACAACTACGGAAGCTCTCTCATCTACGGCCACCCGCAGGCGCCCACCGCGGGAAGGCTTATGATGGAAATGATAGAGGAACTCGCCCTTATGGGCGGCGGGTACGGTCTGTGGGCCGGGTGCGCCGCCGGTGACACAGGGGCATCGATTATCTTCAAGGTTGGTTCGTAATACGCCTGCTTTCCTCCTCCTTGCCAGGCGAAAAGGGGCCTTTCCGGTTTATCCGGGAGGCCCCTTGTTTTGCACGGTTCCACATCACTGATTATAAGTGGCGAGAAAGGCGTGAAAAGCCTCCGCCCGTTTTCCGATATCTCTGCTTGCCTTACAAACAAACGGAGGCGCCGGGGCTTTTTCCCCGGTCTTATCTCACAAAAAAATACCACAGGAAGTAGCAGTGGCCGCAGACCGGGCTTTCTTTTACGGTGCCCTGTCAGCCAAGGTAACGCCTGCAAAAACCCGTGGATGCGGTCACTTTTCCGCAAGAAATAGAGAAGGACGGAAAAAGAGTGCCGGTGCCGGAACAGTAACCACCTTGAACGGGCAGTGTTATTCGTTACTGGTTATATGGAAAAATTGGGGACACCCCTGCCCGCTCTTAAAGACATCTGTCTGTTTACGCACAATCGGAGGTGCCGGAGGGATAGCCCCCACCCGAACCCTTTGCCCCTGGAATCCTTGAATCCTTAAATTCAATTGACGGCAGGCTGCTGGTCTTCTATGTTGATTTTTTAAAACAATTAAGACAATAAAAAAAGGGGAATTCTGAGGCGCATCAAGATGGAGGCACAAAGAACAAAATGCTTAAGATGCGGGCAGTGCTGTCTCAAATCGAGCCCTACCCTTCAGCAGGAGGATATCATCCTTGTTGAACAAGGTTTCATAGCTCTCAAGGACCTTTTTACCATAAGACAGGGAGAGCTGGCCGCCGACCCTATCAAAGGCGGACCTGTCATTATTGGAAAGGAACTTGTGAAGATAAGGGAAAAGAAAAACGGGGGCTGTGTCTTTTATGAAGAAGACACTCATTCATGCGCTATCTACCGGAACAGACCCACGCAATGCGAGGCCCTCAAATGCTGGGATACGGATGATTTCATGAAGGTATTTTCAAGACCTAAGGCGGACAGGAAAGGCATCCTCAAAGACCCCGAACTTCTTGAACTGATTGATGAGCACGAAAAAAGATGCGGCCTCAAAAGGCTTGAAGGGATTGTAAGGTCTATTGAAAAAGATGGTGAACGTGCGGTGGAAGATATTATTCAGATCCTTCGCTTCGACCTTGCCCTGAGACCCAATACCGCCCGGACATTCAAACTTGAGGCAGGTGAGCTCGACTTTGTCCTGGGCCGGCCCCTGATCGAAACCATAACCATGTTCGGCCTTCGGGTAAAAAAGGAGGCTAACGGCAGTTTTTTACTCACTTCATTGTAGAAGGAGCATGGTGCCTCGACATTATACCAAACACCCGGTCAAAAGATCTTCACCTTGTCCAGCCTGCGCCGCTTTTTCTCCGGTTTCACCCCTGTTTTTTTTGCCTTTTCCACTATCTCCTTTCCTATCATTGCCGCGCCGACCGCACCTGTAATAAGGGGTTCAGGAGGAACACCCGCCTTACATCCAAGCCTGCGTGAAAGCATATCCACAATGGCGGCATTTTTGGCCACACCGCCTGTAACGACAATCTCCTTTGGAACGGAAAGCCTCTTGACCATATTGGACACCCTGCCTGCGAGCGATTCCAGGATGCCCGCCACCAGATCGTTCAGCGCGACGCCATCTGCGAGCCTTTCAACCACCTCCTGTTCCGCGAATATGGTACACAGGTTGCTTATCTGGACAGAGGACTTACTTGCAAGGGCTATCTCACCCATCTCTCCCACCTTTATGCCGAGCGCATCCGCTGTTATCTCCAGGAACCTGCCGGTGCCTGCCGCACACTTGTCGTTCATTACAAAATCAACAGGTTTCCCGTCTCTTATCCTGATGCCCTTGCTGTCCTGGCCTCCTATGTCTATGCACATCTCGGATTCGGGGAAAAAATATGACACCCCTTTTGCATGACAGCTTATCTCCGTTATCTGCCTGTCGGCGAAAGGCACATTGATCCTGCCGTAACCTGTTGCGACGATATAGATCAGTGAATCAAATGAGACGCCCGCTTCCTTAAGGGCCTTTTTCATTACCTGATCCGCAAGGCGCCGCTGTTCCGCTCCGGTAGGTCCGATAATGGCTGAGGCTATGCCCCGGTTCATTATCACCACCTTGGTCATGGTGGAGCCTATATCCACTCCCGCGTAATACTCCTTCAATTCCACAACCTTTCTAGGCCTGCCGGCCCTTTACCCCCTCAAGGGTTTCTATGAAGGCATCTATCCTGCTCCTTGTCTCGACCTCCGAGTAGGAGCTTATGTCTATGATATCGCTTTCAAGGATAAGGGCGGGGATTTCCCTCTGCATCTCTTTTTCTTTCCCGTCTCCGCCCAGAACCAGCACCGGTACCGGCTTGTATATCTTCTGGAGCTGGTTTACCTGCCATATGAGGCTCAAATGCCATGTCCTGCATGAAAAGGCCTCATGCATTACTATCCCGTCTATCCTGTAATCCTCGATGTACTGTATCAGGCGTTCGACATCCGGGTGAGATCCCGGCCGCTTCTTTGCCTTGTCATACCAGTAGGTCCAGTATCCGAGCCATCTCCAGGCAAGGCGTTCGACCGGGTCATCCGTGTCAGGCATGTTCAGTTTGTAAATGGGTTCGATCATCCTGTAGGTGGTCTCGGCCGGAAATACCGCCCCCTTGCTGTTGAAATAGTTGAAATCTTTTAGCGCGAACCAGGCGGGCAGGCCCCCGCCCCAGAGAAGCCTGTATTTTTCATCCTTTACAACGCCCTCTTTTTTCGAGATTTTCTCTTTCAGCTCTGCATTAAGAGACATGAAAAAATCATACGCCTCCTGTGTGCCCAGCATAAAGACCATGGGAACCATTGTGTTCATTGCGTCACCGGTACCCATCGGGGTAGGCACAGCCCTTCTCAGTTCATAGGTCTCCCAGATCAGGTTCCATGTCCTTTCCCCCAGATCCACCAGTTCTCTCAAACGGTCATAATCGATCTTTTTGCCTGTCTGCTCTTCCAGGAACCTAATCAGACCCCTGAGTTCGTCCGTGATATGTCTTATGTAATAATCCTGGACATCGGAGACCTCTATATCGTCCTCGTAAAGGGGATAAGGGAGATCCACATTGAAGATGGGCACATCAGGCATGAACTCCTGGACCGCCTGATACCACTTGTTGCGCGGGTCGCACAATATCTGGCCGCTTGAGAGCATGAAGTCCGGCCTTACCTGCCCTCCCCAGGGGGCCTCGGGCGGCATCTCCTTCAGCTCCTCCCTCCACTGATCGAATCCGATCCCGCAGAGGGCATAAGTGCATAGGGATCTTGAAAAACCGAGAGACTGGGCCCTTTCAAGGAATCTTTCAGCATCCCTTTTTGCCCCGCATATGCCGGCGTAGTTTTCCGTCCACACCGGCACTATATCCATTGCCATCAGGATCTCATCATAGCTGCAGCATATAAAGGAATAGGCAAGCTTTTTCCCTTCCTCAGCGGCCTTCAGGGTGCCGGTTATCGACTCCTTTACCATGGGGGCTATATTGCTCGCGGCAACCGTTGCGGTCCTTCTCTTTCTTGGTCTTTTTTTCTCTTCTGCCATCTGGCCGCACCTCCTTTTATGAAAGACAGCTATAAAATATGTGCACACAAGCTATACAAGATTCAATGCGGCAACAATACCATGCTTAAATATCATCCCGTTGAAGCCTCGGATACTGGAATCCCTGAAGCCTTTTTCAAATCCTTGCCTTTTTACTCAAGCATCTCCACAAAGGCCTGGATACGTGTCTTGAGCTGGCCGATCGTGCCTGAGGAGTACTCATCCTCCAGGTATAGTGAAGGAATCTCAAGGGAATCGAAGAATGTCCTTCTCGCATGTATCTCAAAACCGAAAGGGTCACAATACTTGTAATGATAGATTATCGCTCCGTCCGCCTCAAAATCTCCGGCAAAGCCCCTTATGTCACCAAAGCGAAGTTCGAGATCATCCTGATAAATCCCGGTCTGATTCCCCCTGTAGGTCCTTGGACAGTTGAGATCCTCCAGGTAACGTTTTGCAAGGGACCCCACGGGGTCCCCTTCCTCATCGACCATGGGCCAGAGATCTCTCGTGCCGAGGCAGAGTGTATCCACCACGACGTTGGCCCCGCTTTTCTCTATGACTTTGATGAGATCCACATTGTCTATGCATGCGCCGTCTATCATCACCCTCGGAAATTTTTGAAGAGGCGATACACCCCTTTTTTTGAATTCATCGAGGGCCTCGTCAAGCAGGTCGTTTGCCTCCTCCACGGGCAGGCCGGCGCAAACCGTGACAAGTTCTGCCGTCTCCGTGCCTGAAATCATGGGGGGATCGGCCTTTCTCAATTCATAAAGTGCCCTGACCTTTTCCCTGTTCCTGTTGTAAAGTGCTATGGACTCCCTCAATTTTTCATCGGTAATATCGCGCCCCAAGAACCTGCCGAGGCTTCTGATAAAGCCTTTCAACTCTTCCCGGAAGAATTCCATTGATGATTCGCTCAGGGTATGGGGGATATTGATAAAATGGGAATAAGGCAGATTCAGGCAATATTTCCAGACCGAATATGTCCTTGCCATGCTGTCGCATGCGTGGGGAATGATTAGACCGCTTAAAAAATCATATCTGCCCTTGACCGACAGATCAAAGCAGCTTCTCATATATGGACACGCTATCGTCTCCATATTGTTGTCACCCTTCGTGATCGGCTCATTTACATCCCCCCTGAGCCTGAAAGGAACAGCACCGGAGGCATGAATTATCTCGGCAGGCACAAAGGAGCAGGTATACCCGATGATCTTTTCCCCCTGATCTTTCAAAGCCCCGGCCCTTTTCCCGTAATCACGATAGAGTAAATCGATCTTTGAAACCACGCCGCCGCTATTTTCATCCATCGATTACATCTCCTTTTTGAATTTATCTCTTTTTGACTTCAGGTGGTCAGCCTGCCTGATATTTGACGCAGAATGATGCGAAGAGAATACAAATGTGCCAAATCCGTTAAACTGTCTTTTGGAGGTACGAGGAAAAGATATTCTTTGAGGAAAAACTATATAATAGTTATCAGGAAATAACAATAAAAACATTCACATTATAGCTATATATTAACTATATACGATTATCCAATCGGCTCGAAAAACAGATTTGATACGCCCCGAATCTTACGGACGGACCATGTCGGCTGCAAACATTGCCGCGCCGATCGATGCGGTCATTATCGGTCTTGGCGGGATTACGACCTTAAGAGGAACCGCTTCTCCGGTTGCCGCGACAAGCCCCTTGTCCCGGGCCCAGCCCCCTGTGAGTGCGAAATCCCCTTCGAGCCCCACTCTCTCCGCGAGGCTGAGGATCTGAGCGGCAAGGGCCCGGTGAATACCGGCCACAAGGTCTTCCTTTTTCGTCCCTTCCGCTATGCGGGAAACCGCCTCGGATTCGGCGAAAACCGCGCAACCCGTATTAAAATCCACCCTGGTTTGAGAGGCCAGAGACAGTTCGCCCAGATCCTCGACAGGGACCTGCAGGACCCGGGCAAGGACCTTCAGGACTCGCCCGCTCCCTCCCGCGCACTTGCTGCTCATAAGGAATCGGACCAGGTTTCCGGCCTCATCCATCCTGAACGCCTTGCTGTGAAGATCACCGACATCGACCACCGTCCTGACGGATGGAAATGCCCTGGAAACGCAAAGGTTGTGGCAGGAGATATCCGTCTTTGTTTCATGGGCAAATGACACCGTTTTCGCTCCAAGCCCTGTCGCAACGATCATCTTTATATCATCTTCATTAAGGCGGGAGCCGGACAGAAGCCTTTCCCTGACCTGATCGGCTGTAGAGCCGTAATTGCCGCCCGATGGAAGAACCACGGAGTGCACGATATCACTTCCGCTCATGAGAACGCCTTTGGAATATGCGGATCCAATGTCTATACCTATCACGCCCTGCATTGCACCGGTCCTCAAATAGATGTCTTGGTGAAAGAGTTTTCGAATCGGATTAAACATTATCCACCTTCAAAGGAATAAAATCAATCCGGCAGGCACAAAAAAAAGGGGGCCTTTAAAAAGGCCCCCTTATCTTCTCTACTTTCAGCTGTCGTTTAGAACAGGCCGGTTACCTTTCCTGTCTTGGTGTCCACATCCACCCTCCTGAAGGCCGGATCGGAACTGGTTCCAGGCATAAGGCTGATGGTTCCCGCGCACGGGCAGAGGAATTTCGCGCCGGAATAGATCAACACGTCTCTTATCGGCAATGTCCATCCCTTGGGAACGCCCTTGAGCGTCGGGTCATGAGACAGGCTCAGATGTGTCTTTACCATCATCGTGGTATATTCATCATATTTGGAATCGGCTTCAAGCATCTTTGCCTTTGCCTCTGCATCCGCAGTCCAGCTTACTCCGTCAGCCCCGTAGACCGTCTTGGCAATGGTCTCGACCCTGTCACGCAGTTTCATTTCAACAGGATAGAGGAATTTGAAATCATTTTCTTCCTCACATGCCTCTTTGACCGCTTCGGCGAATTCAACCGCACCGTCTCCGCCGTCGGCCCAATGGGTCGACACCGCACACCTGGCGCCTGCTTCTTCGGCATACTTCCGCACCATGGCGATCTCGTCCTTTGTGTCCGTATGAAAGCAGTTGACGCAGACCACGGGATTTATACCGGCCTTGCGGATGGTATTGATGTGATGGACCATGTTTGAGATCCCGTTTTCCAGGAGACCAAGGCCTTCCTTTGTATAGGCCTCGTCAAGCGGAAGACCTGCCACGACCTTGGGACCTCCTCCGTGCATCTTGAGGGCCCTGATGGTGGAGGTCAGAACCGAGACATGCGGTTTAAGCCCGCTGTAACGGCACTTTACGTTCCAGAATTTTTCAAATCCTATGTCAGCCCCGAAGCCGCTCTCCGTAACATGATAATCAAACATCTTGAGGCCGATACGGTCGGCAATGATTGAGGACTGGCCCACTGCGATGTTTGCGAAAGGCCCTGCGTGAACCATGCATGGCTGATACTCCGCCGTGCACATGAGGGTCGGATTGATGGTGTTTCGCATCCAGGCCGTCATGGCACCGCCCACTTCGAGGTCTCCGGTTGTGACCGCCTTACCGCTCTTGTCAAAGGCAACCGTGATATTATCCAGCCTCTCCCTCAAATCTGCCAGATCCTTGATAATGGAAAGAGTGGCCATCAACTCTGAGGAAACAGCGATACCGAACTTGGACTGCATGGTAAAGCCGTCATATCTTCCGCCGATCCCGATTATGATATTTCTAAGGCTCTGGGCGCAGTAATCGAGGATCCATCCCATCTCGACACGGGTAGGATCTATATTGAGACGGCGCATCTTGGTCAACCGCTCCAGCTGCTCGTCATTGTAGTTTCTCTCATGCTGCATGCGGGCGGTCAGCGCTACCATGGCCAGGTTATGGGCGTTCATGATATCGTTGATGTCGCCGGTCAGCCCCATGGAGAACTCGGTCATCGGTATAAGAAGAGAATTTCCGCCGCCGGCCGCGGTTCCCTTGATATTCATGGTAGGTCCGCCGGAAGGCTGCCTGAGGCAACCACCCACGTTAAGCCCCAGCTTTCCCATTCCTTCCATCAGACCGCAGGCCGTAGTACTCTTTCCCTCACCCAGTGGTGTGGGAGTAATCGCTGTGACCTCGATGTACTTGCCGTCAGGTTTGTCCTTGAGCCTGTCCATGATCTTCATGAAATCGAGCTTGCACAGCCTTCCATTGATAAGGATCTCATCCCTTTCAAGTCCAAGCTTTTGACCCCACTCCTCCGGGGTTGGCATGTTTGCTTCTGCTGCCTCGGAAATCTGCCAATCCTGCATTTCGACTGCATTATATGCCATGCTGTTCAACCTCCTTTTTGATTGGGTTATTATTGCGGGAAGGAAATCAATCCTTTCCCATTATCTATATAAAGGGGTGTTTTTTTGAAAGATCTGTTGAAGCAGATCCTTGCTATCACAATTTTTTTGGGCCGTCAAGCATTCTCACCTGATTCATCATTCAATTGAAAAGGCTTAACATTTTTCTATTTATAACACCAAATATTCATGGTAGAAAATTGACGGACAAATAAATCTGAAATTGTACATGGAGGCGAAATGACTGATATTCACCGGAAGATAGGTTTTATTGGCGCGGGAAACATGGCCTCGGCCCTTATAAAAGGAATCGTTGAAAGCGGCATCTGCAGGCCTGACACAATTTCCGTCTCTGATAAAAGTGAAGAGGCACTTGAGAGACTCTCAAGCCGTTTCAATGTGACCCGGTCCACAAACAGAGGGATAGTAAGCCGGTGCGACATGGTAATACTGGCGGTCAAGCCGCAAAAGACAGCGGAGGTATTTGAAGAATTGAGCGGCTCTTTCAGAGAGGATCAGATCCTCATCTCCATTGCGGCCGGGGTATCCATCAGCCGGCTGAGGACGCTTGCGGGTCTGGACATGCCGATAATCAGGGTAATGCCCAACACACCCGCCCTCATCCAGATGGGTATGAGCGCCCTTGCCGGGAATGAAAGAGTCAGCGCTCAGGCCCTTGCGGCGGCAAAGGTTATCTTCGATTCGGTCGGTGAAACGCTCGAGGTCGAGGAGACCCTGATGGATGCGGTTACAGCGGTTTCCGGAAGCGGCCCGGGCTACATATTCAGGATAATGGAGGCGATGGTGGCGGCCGGCACCTCAGTAGGGCTTGACAGCGATATGTCACTCAGGCTTGTTGTTCAGACCTTTTTAGGGGCCGCCCGCCTTGCAAAGGAATCGGACAAGCCCCTTTCCGTTCTGAGACGGATGGTGACCTCTCCCGGGGGCACAACCGCGGCCGGGCTTTCAATATTCGACGAACTGGGCCTTGAACAGATGACTCAAAAGGCGATTACGGCCGCCAGAGATCGATCGCTGGAACTCGGAAAGGATTGATATGCAGCCAGCCGGAAGGCCGCTTATTATATCAATGCTGGCAGTGGGTATTGTTTCCATATCCACGGCCTCCATATTCATAAAACTCTGTCATGACGCGCCCCCGGTAGTGATAGCCGCGGCAAGGCTCGGCATCGCCTCAATTGTCCTTATACCCGGTTCCATGATTTTTAAGGATAAAAGCCCTCTTAGCATCCCTTTACATCACCTCAAATTCATCTTTCTTTCAGCCCTGTTTCTGAGTCTCCATTTCTTTTTCTGGATCACATCGCTGAAGCACACCTCGGTCCTCAGTTCCGTGGTAATCGTCACATCAAACCCGATCTTCATAGGGATCGCCTCTTATCTGTTTTTTAAGGAAAGGATACACAGCTTCCTTTTGATCGGCATATTGCTGGGACTGGCAGGAGGAATTCTGATAGCCCTGTCAGACATGCATGCGGGAGCCGGAAACTCCGCGTACGGCGATCTGATGGCGCTCGGCGGGGCCGTTATGGCCTCATGCTATTTCCTGGTGGGAAGAAAGGTCAGAAAGGAGCTAGACCTGCTTTCATACATCGTCCCGGTTTACGCGCTGACATCCCTTCTGCTTCTGGGCCTTGTAATCATCTTGGGCCATGGTTTTTCCGGCTACAGCCAAAGCACCTATTTCTATTTCGTGTTGCTGGCGCTTATCCCGCAGCTTCTGGGCCACAGTTCGCTCAACTGGTCCCTCAAGTATGTGACGGCCACTACTGTTGCCGTATTCGTGCTGGGGGAGCCTGTCTGCTCAAGCGTTCTCGCCTATTTTTTCCTGGGTGAAAAGGCCACCTTTCTACAGGTGGCAGGCGGCCTCCTTATTTTGACCGGGATCTTTCTCGCCGCAAAGGAGCGGACAGACACCCCTGACAAGGTAGAGGGGCTTTCATCCGGGCGGACCCTCTAGGATCACCCCAGTTTCTTTAAAAGCTGATTTGCGGCCGTGAGCATAGGGTCCCACGTCGGGCTGAACGGGGGCGCGTATGCAAGGTCGCACTGGCTGAACCGCTCTACCGTCATCTGCTGGTGAAGCGCCACGGCAGGGGCATTGACCCTGTGAGCCGCACCCTCCCTTCCCAGAAGCTGCGCACCCAGGAGCCTGCCCGATTTTCCGTCCCCGATCATCTGTACATAAAGACTCGTGTTCATGGGATGCGCATGGGCACGGGATCTGCCCTTTATCATCACCTCCACAGGATCAAAGCCGAATTCTCCCGCCTCCTTCATGCTTAGGCCGGTCCTTGCAACCTGCAGGTCAAAGACCTTGAACACCGCTGTGCCGGCCACACCCTGAAGTTCGACATCCCTGCCGGTCACATTATCGGCCGCGGCCCAGCCCGCCCTGTTTGCCCTTAGCGCCAGGGGGACCCACGTCTTTTCCCCTGTGACGACATGATACGCATCCGCGCAGTCGCCGGCCGAATATATGTCATGATCGGTGGTCCTAAGCGCCCTGTCAACCGAGATGGCGCCTGATGGACCAAGCTCCAGTCCGGAGCCCACGGCAAGCTCGTTTGAAGGCCTTACCCCAACTGCTACCAGCACCATATCGGCCTTAAGCTTATTTTGAGTGCATATCACATTCAGGGTGCCGCCGTTTCGTTCGATACGCACAATCTCCTCGCCCGGATGCATTTCAACCTGATTGTCTTCCACCTCCTTTTTCACCACCCTGGCCATATCCTGATTCATCCAGGGAAGGAACATGGGCCGCGGTTTGACCATTGAGACCTCAATCCCGCGCGCCCTTAAGGCCTCGCTCATCTCGAGCGCGATATACCCCATCCCTATTATGACCGCCTTTCTTACATCCGCTGACCTGATAAAACTCTTGATCCTTCTTCCGTCGGCAAGGCTCTTAAGGGCCATGACCCCTTCAAGATCGAACCCGGGAAGTTCCGGCATGATCGGTCTTGCGCCCGTAGCGATAAGGAGTCTGTCATAAGGGATACCGAAATCGGTGCCGTCCATCCTTTTCCCTGTTACCACCTTAGATTCTCTATCCACAGACAGGGCCTTATGGCCTGTTTTAAGGTCTATTCCCTGCTTTTCCCGGAAGACCTGTGCCTGTCTGACCACCAGGTCTTCTATCGGCACGCCGGCGTCCGCGATATTATAGGGCATCCCGCATGCGCTGTAAGAGACATCAGAGGTAGCCTCAAGTACCGTCACATCCATGTCAGGGGCATTTCTCTTTGCGCGACTTGCCGCGCTCATTCCGGCCGCGTCACCACCGATTATCAGAAATTTCATCTCTTCTTCCTCCGCATGTCTCTGGATTTTACCGACTCCTTGACCTTCAACCGTTTACGGTGATTCTAATACATATGGAAAGGTTGCGCAATCCTGTCTTTTGACAGGATCAGACATACAGGAAAAACGCGAAAGACTTAAAAAAAACAGGTTCTTCTCCAACTTAGTTGGCGAAGAGGGTCCAAGGGTTCCAGGATTCTTCGCTTCGCTCAGTCCCACCCTTCGACAAGCTCAGGGCGGGTTCCCGGTTTCAAGGATTCAAGGGGTTTCTTTCCAGGGATTTGATCATTGCTTTGAGCATTGTCTCGACATCCCCGATTTCCCCTCCTAATTCCTGAAGCCTCTGTTTTTCAACATAACCCAGGTCACCTGATATCATGGCCCGGGTTTCCGATTCACAGGCTGAACCATATGCAATATAGAGAAATCTCACATGCTCTATAGCCGTTTTTCTCCCATACCCTTAGGCGATATTCGATGGTATGGAAAAATCGGATCTTCTGATTCAGGAGGTCAAAGCGTATCGCTCATCTTTTGAAAAACGTTTTGTTTCTTTATAGATATGCAAACAAGGCGTATACGATTTTTGCCGAATGTTTAACTCTTTATAATTTTTAAGCATTTCACTCGAATCCTCGAACCCTTGACCCCTTGAATCCTTCATTTAGATCAACTCTTTTGAAGATAATCCAAAAACCAAAACAAGGGCAGGGTCCGATGATAACGGTTATATAAAAAATCCGCAAGGCACGGATTTGCCCACAAATAGAAGCGCCGGCCCCTCAAATCCTCGCATCCTCGAAATTTGATCGCCGCCTTTACTGAGGTGGTGGACCCGGATTTTCATACTTTTCTTGACAAAATTCGATTTCCTATCCCATATATCTTCTGTGACTGAGTGATGTATGACTGACTCGAAAGGAGTTTTTAATGTCGTTGCATTCAGATGTAAAAAAAACCGATAGCCTAATGAAGGGAAAAGACCAGGTAAGTCGATTTCACATGCGTCAAGCCTTGTCCATTCTGGTGGCTTTTACCCTTCTTGTTACCGCTCTATTTATTATGCTGGCCGAACAGTATAACTTAGGCCAGAAGCATAAAAAAGAGATCCTCCAGGGGCATTTTAAGGAGCGGACCGCTCATATGGACAACCTGATTGCCGGGGTGAACGAGCACGTGGACGGCATGCGTATAGCGGCCGAAGCGGACCTCCTGCAATCCAGCGCCGTCGAAGTGTTGAATCAGCCTCTCGAGTTCAAGGATCTGACAGACGCAGATAATATAAAACGCTATCACCTTGATACATTCAAACCGCCTATCAACCGGAATATGATCGGTAATTTGACGGGTCAGGGCTCCATTCAGAACCGCAGCATAGATTTTTACAGGGAAATACACATGGCCCTGAGCCTGAACCCCCTTTTTCGAGCCTCAGCCCGGGCCATAAAGGGCTCAGCCTGGGCTTACTATACATCCAGCGACAATTTCATCAATATCTATCCGTGGGTTGCCTCAAAAAATTTCAGATTCTCAAAGGAACTTCTTACCCATGAATTTTACACCCTAGGACTTCCACAAAACAATCCGGATCGAAAAAGGTTCTGGACAAAGTTATACGTTGATGAATTCGGCAAAGGTCTCATGACTACCTGTGCCTCACCAGTTTACGATAATGATCGTTTTATCGGCACAGTGGCTATAGATCTGACCGTGGATTTCCTTAATACCGTGGTGCAAAGATTCAACCCTGAACAGGGCCTGATGTTTCTGGTAAACGACAGTGGTCAGCTGATAGCCCATCCCACGACCATATCATCCGATAACAGAAGGGAAAAAACTTTAAGCGCTGCCCTTCCTGAAACGCTTCGAGGTTCAATTGATGGATTAATGCGGATCCCGGATAACGAGATCACCCGCATGGCTTCTTTTAACATATTGCGGAGCCGTCTGAATCAGGCCCCCTGGCAGGTCATTTATATTGAGCACTCGAACTCTTTTTGGAGTTCAATTATAAAGCTTATAGGCATCGGGCCGATGACTGTTATGGTCATGCTGTTGCTTCTGGGCATTACGGCATTTGCAGTTACGCAGCGACAATTTATTTTACCGTCAAAAAGATTCGTTAGCTTCATCATGGACAGGAGTGAGCGCATACACACGCCAGTGGGCCATGGAATTCCACTCGTATGGAAACCATGGTTTGCAGCTGTAGAAAAGGTTTTCTATGAAAATGAAAAGCTGACACAAGTGCTTAAGGAGCAAAACGAGGATCTTGAACAGCGGGTCAAGCAACGGACTGCTGAACTTGAAAAAGAGATCGAAGAGCGTAAGCATATACAGGAAACTCTCAGGAAGAGCGAAGAGCGTTTCAGGGATATCTCATATAGCATGGCAGACTGCATCTGGGAACTCGACAGTAAAGGCAAATACACTTTCATATCAGACACGGCCAAGCAAATTATCGGATATGACCCCGAGGAACTTATCGGGAAAACCCTTTTTGACCTGATGCCGGAAGACGAAGCGAGATGGGCCGTGAACGCTTTTAAACGACTTGTTTCGGCGAAAAAACCGATTGTTGATTTAAAAAATTTTGCCCTGTCCAAAGAAGGTAAAAGGGTTTGCCTTCTGACCAACGGCTTCCCCGTACTGGATGAAAGCGGTGAATTAACCGGCTACCGCGGCGTTTGTAAAGACATCACCGACGATAATATAGCAGAACAGGAAAGAATTAGGCTTCAGGCCCAGTTGCGACGTGCTGAGAAGATGGAATCCATAGGAACCCTTGCCGGAGGCGTGGCTCACGATTTGAATAATATCCTGTGCGGAATCGTAAGCTATCCTGACCTGCTCCTGATGCAGCTGCCTGAAGAAAGCACTCTAAGGAAGCCTGTTGAAACCATCAGAAAGACCGGGATAAAATCCGCCGCAATCGTCCAGGATCTGTTGACCTTGGCAAGGAGAGGCGTCGCTGCAACTGAAATCGTGAATCTTAATAATATTATTACCGAGTATCTGGATAGCCCTGAATATGAGAAATTGAAATCATTTCATCCTGAAGTCGAGGTGAAGACCGATCTTGAAAAAGATCTTCTGAATATTATGGGCTCTCCCGTGCATGTCTCGAAAACGGTTATGAATCTGGTATCCAACGCCGCCGAAGCCATGCCCGGCGGGGGCAGGATTATCATATCCACTGAAAACAGATACATTGACACACCGGTAAGAGGATATGACGAGGTAAAGGAGGGTGATTACGCCACCCTTACGATTTCAGATACAGGCGTTGGAATCTCTTCAGAGGATAAGGAAAAGATATTCGAGCCCTTCTACACCAAAAAGATCATGGGAAGAAGCGGAACCGGTCTGGGCATGGCCGTTGTATGGGGCACGGTTAAGGACCATAAGGGATATATCGACATTCAAAGTGCACCTAAAAAGGGGACATCTTTTACACTCTATTTTCCAGTAACCAGAAAAGAATTGCAAAAAAATGCATACGAATTATCTATTGATGAGTATTCGGGAAATGGAGAGTCCATTCTGGTTGTGGATGATGTAAAAGAGCAAAGAGAAATAGCCGTGATGATTTTCTCTAGATTGGGCTACAGGGTGGCTGCGGTGTCAGGCGGGGAAGAAGCGGTTGAATATATAAGAAGCACCTCAATTGATCTGTTGGTTTTAGATATGATCATGGATCCTGGGATAGACGGTCTTGAAACATACAGGCGGATACTTGAAATATGCCCTAAACAAAAGGCAATCATTGCAAGCGGTTTTTCTGAGACACAGAGGGTAAAAGAGGCACAAAAATTGGGTGCGGGAAAACATGTAAAGAAGCCTTACACCATAGAAAAGATAGGGATTGCGGTAAAAGAGGAACTGGCTAAAATTAGAGGATGAAATAATAGGGATTTCCTTTTTTATCTGTGCGATCCAAACATGACCGATCGATATTTCAGAGTAAATCATCGAATTGATGTATAATGAAGCCTGAACGCTTTTATTTTCCATCCGGTATCCTGATCATACGCAAGAATCCCCCTGTGCACGGCTACCCGTGCGCCAATGCCCTGTCTTGAGACCGGCAACCCATTTAATTGCTTGATTTTTTTGCCGAACATCTGATATGTTTCACAACCCTGTAAGGCACCTGGAAAAACAGACAACGGCCTCAGTAGATTGCACGCAACCACCGGCCCAAAGGACCTGGCACTCTTTTAAATAGCGGAGCAAAGCGACTCCGCAACTTTAGGCACTTTCAACTTTAGTTCACTTTAGGCACTTTGACACATTTTTTATTATGAAATAAAGGCTCGTCCAAAATGGAAAGAATATACATCGCAAACCAGGGGGACATCCCTGAAATAGACGAGATAAGGTGGCTTGTCCACGCCATCTCAAGAAGGAACAACATAGCCCTTTCAGGCGATCCGGGACATGGAAAATCAAGCGCCATAAGGTATGTGGCCTCTATCATGAAAAAGGCGGTCTTTTCAAGGAACTGCCAGCTCCATGAACAGACCTACGACTACCTCGGAAGGCCGATGCTGGTAAACGGAAGGACCGAGTACTCAATCACGCAGTTCAAGACGGCGCTCAAGCAGGGAGGCATCCTGATCAACGAGGAGACAAGCGAGATGCCCCGCGAGATACAGAAATACCTCTCCACGCTTCTGTCTGACGACTACCTCGACTTTGTCATTCTTGACGATCTGGGAAACGAAAGATCCCTTGGTTACATGCGGGACAACGAAGGCTGGGACATAGAAAATTTCATATACACCGAGACTTTCAATCCGCCCAAGAGCAACACGGGACGGGACAACTTCGAGTTCTCGCACAAAAGCAGGGTCAATCCCTTCAATTTCAGGGACCTTGATTCGATCCTTTCCGCTTATATCGCCTTTGAGAGGATGGGCGAGCATTTCAGCATACCCCTGGTTGAAAGGGGCATACTGCGCGATGGTTCAAACGGCGCCTACATCTTCACGGAAAACAGGGAAGGACGCTGGTCGACCAGTGACGGAAAGGCTCTCAGCTCCGAGCAGACGCGGCTCCAGGAGACATACCGTTACTTTGACAGATCGATCATCGAAGACAGGGACGTCTCAAACAGGCTTACAGGCGAGCTCAAGGGCAAGGGGGATTTTTTCTATGACTTTCTGATTTTTCTTACCGCACTCAGGGGGCTGGTAAACCCAAATGTCTTCTCCTATGACTCGCTTGGCGAAAGGGCAAACCGTCTGCTGCAGGAAAGGGAGAAAAGCGAGACACTTTCGATCGTATACCCCGACCAGAGGGTCGTAACCGACGGGTTCAGGGCGTACAGGGATTACCTGCCCCGTTACGGTGAAAAGGCGGCAAGGATGGGCGTTACCTATGACACCCTGAACAGGGTGCTTCACGGTGCCTTAAAGGAAAGAGAGCTCAACAACAACAGCAATCAGGATACATTTCTCAGGATCATTGCGACCGAAGTGGGGCTTCTGCCCAGGCCGGAAGACGGAACAACTCTTTAGACATGCTTGATCAAGCTGAAAAGAAGACCCTGCTGGAGATCAGAGCCGTCCTTGAAAGCGGTTGCACGGATGGTGTTTCTCTAACCGATTTTCTCTTATCACCCCTTTTTTCAGACCATTTCCACGGGGTGACCATTCCTCTTTTAAACAATTACGTGCCTGTAAGACCGGGAAGTTCGCTTGCCGAAACCGTTGTAATAAAACAGAGGGAGGGGGCGGGAAAGGACCTTTTCGAGATCAGGCTCTCCCCTTCAATTGATCTTTTCCCCGCTGACGGGCCTGCCGTAACTAACAGGAACAGGAATATCACCATATACAAAGCGCTCCTGATTCACGAGGCGGCCCATATACTTGAAGGAAGTTTCCTACCGCTCAATCTTGAAGATATCTTCGAGGAACTGGGTAATGCCGAACTTGCGCGGAGAATCTTAGGCTGCCTTGAGGACTTCAGGGTCGAGGCCAACCTCATTGCCAGGTTCATGCACAGGAAGGACTATGGCCTGTGTCTTGACTTTCTGAACCTGGTCATGATCGGGCTTAAGGGGAAATACAGGGGCGATGATCAGGAAGACTTCATCTGCGCCCTTCAAAGGAAGATAATGTGCGGGAAGACCCTTGCCGAACTTGTCTCCCGGGACCCGGCAAAAAGGCTCGCCATAAACGGCAGCTACGGCTCACTTGATGAGCTGACAGGTAAAGAGCAGGACTTTTTCGCCAAACCGACCGTACCGGAACTGAAGGCAAAGGGAATAAGCAATTACCTTGAATTGACAAATCATCTCTACTCAGAGGTAAAAGGCCTTGCCCTCGGATCTATTGTTGATTCCATAAGGATGCTGCGCCGTTTTTATCCCCTTTTAAGGCTTCAGTTTCCGCAATGGGCAGACAAAGAAAATAACACCATGCCGGCCGCTTCCGTGCGCGCGGCCCATGATTTCAACCGGGGCCCGGTAAAACCGGATTCCCTGGAGCACCTCCTTTCCATCGAAGATGAGGTGCTGGCCGGGATAAAAAAGATCGCCTCCGACCTGTGCATCGATTATACGGAGGCAGGCGAACCTGGCGGGTTTTCGCAATCTGAGCCTGAGGGGGGGGTCGTGTTCGGATACGGCAAATGGGGGCTTCAGTCCGTTCCATTCAAGGTCAATTATCAACGGCTTGAGCAGGGAGACCCCAGGTTTGTTCACATGATCCGCAGGTATTATCCCACTTTGATATCCAGCATAACCGAGCAGTTTGAAGAGCTTAAGCTGAACCGGCTCCAGGTGAAAAGGATGCAGGGCATACCTGAATCCTTCAATCCCGTGGGGGTGGTCTATGCCAGTATCGATCCCAAGTTCGCAAGGGAGCAGAGATATTATGACGCGTCCGTCCGAAACAGAAGAGATTACGCGATCTATTACCTGATCGATGCCTCAGGGTCCACCTCCGCCAATATCGTCCCTTTTCAGGCGGACCTGCTGGACCCCAAAAAAGACATGAAGGTGCTTGATATCGAAAAGATCGCAGCGGCCGCCATTTACACGGCCATTGAGGACCTGGAGCTCAAGGGCTCCTTCACCCAGAGGCTCTACATGTACCAGTCCAAAAACGAAACAGACATTTATGAGGCAAAGGATGTGTCCTGTCTCACAGGTCTTGACTCTCATTACGCGAACAGGGACGGGGCCGCCATAAGGAGCATAGCCGAAAGGCTGCTCATGGAACCGAAGGAAACCAGGATACTCTTTATATTCGCGGACGGAATGCCTTCGGACAGTAATTATGAAAACGCCCTGTATGATTCCGGGATGGCAATCAAGGAGGCCGCCGATACCGGCATACTGGTCTTTTACATGCTTACCAGGAACAGCACGGATCTGACCGGTGATGAAAGATCCCGGTTCGGAAAACTTACGGCCTATGCCACGGACAGGAAGATCGTATCCGATCCTTCGGATCTTCCCTACAAGACAAGGGACATATTCAGCCAGCATCTGATCTGATACAGCCGGGTTTCGTATCGGACAGGGCGCAACCGGTTAAGGCCACGGCCTGCCGGATCTCAAAACAGAAGTTGAAAAAGATGAAAATGATATCAAAGTCGTCACGCAGGATTTCAAGGCATTATCCGGGCAATGATTTTTTCCTGTATCCCTATTCGAAGCATAGGAGGTCGGGTTATGAAAAGGCTGTCCCCTTCCTGTCAAAGGTCCCTGAAATAAGGGACGTGCTTTCGATCTACAGGGGATCTAAACTTGAGGGAAAGGTAGAGGCCGCCCTCAAATGGACGGCAAAAAAGACAAAGGACTACGATACCCTGAAGGCGGTTGCCGACACGCTCATGCTGTATCACGGAACGCAGGAGGCCCGGAAGGTCGCCAGGATCATAACCGGGGCCGCGGCCTATAACAGCGGGGTCACAAAGACCGCAGCCCGCCTTCTGGCCCGTCGGTCGGACCTTCTGAGGCTTGAAACCGATACGTTCATAGTCTTCTGCCGTATACATGAAAACATGAACGACACGGGTCTAAGGGACACCCTGCCCCTTAACCGGATTCACGACCTGGTGCGATGCCACGAAGTGGTTTTTGAGAGATATTCCGAGGCATCGGGGGAATTCGAAGAACAACTGAAAAAGACATTTTTCGATGTAATGAACAATAAAATAGCCCGGGGCAGTAATTTTGAAGAAAAATCGGACATAGTCTCGCAGTGGTCAAATAACGTGTCAAACATGGTAAATAGATTGTTCTGATCGATTCATCTCCCGATCCGGTTTTAAGCAGGGATGGACAGACATGAAGACACGGGGACAAGGGAACGGGGGCACAGACGCAAATCAGGATAGACTTTGATACCTTTATAAAGGTATGTTAAGGTCCATTGCGTGCCGCAAACGGCGGGCCGCCATTGTTTTCAGACCCGGCTTTGAGAGCCGGTTTTTCCAAAATGAAACAGGACCTCAAAACTTGATGCATTCGCAAAAAGTCAAAATTCAGACGGCACAGTAGAAAGTTCAAATGCAAGGCTTGCGAATCTTGAGGAATGAGGCGTACTAACAGTACGTCGCAATGACGAAAGATGAAGCATAACGCAGCAGTTGGACTTTTTGCGACGCCGTCAAAACTTGAATCAGGAGAGACAGACATGGACATAGATGCGATCAGACTGAATGAAAAGGATAACGTGGCCACAAGCCTCAGACAGATAAGCGCGGATGAAAAGATCCTGATTGCGCAGGGGGAAGAAAAAAGGGAGTTTTCCGTGCGTGAAGACATTCCTTACGGCCACAAATTCGCTATCCGGGGGATAAAGACCGGCCAGGAGATCCTCAAGTATGGAGAGGTGATAGGGGCCGCCACCCGGGACATACAGGCGGGGTTTCACGCGCATGTTCAGAACATTGAGAGCCTTAGAGGCAGGGGCGACAGGAAGTAGACATTTCAACCGGAAAAAAAGCAGGAGAAACAAATTCATGGAATTCATGGGATACAGAAGGCAGGACGCAGTGGCTACGAGAAACTACGTTGGGATTCTTACAACGGTCACCTGCGCAAATGAGGTTGCAATGGCAATCTCCAAGAGGGTGGCGGGAAGCTCCCTTTTCATACATCATCAGGGGTGCTGTCAGACCCCTGTCGACATTAAGAGGGTGACGGACGCGCTGATCGGGCTCGGAAAAAATCCCAATCTTGCATCGGTGCTGCTGGTGAGTCTCGGCTGTGAGAGCGTTGATGTCGAAGAGGTGGCGGATGCGATCAGGCTTACCGGGAAAAGGGTGGAGAAGATTGTAATACAGGAGGAAGGCGGGGCCGCCCGCTCGATAGCCGCCGGAGAACTGCTGGTGCAGAAGATGGTTCAGGAGGCATCAAAAAATAAAAGGGTCCCCTGTGACGCATCCGAACTTATACTGGGTCTTAAATGCGGAAGTTCGGATACGACCTCCGGGCTTTCCTCCAATCCCGTGCTTGGAAAGGCCTCGGATATCCTGATTGAAAACGGGGGCACATCCATACTTGGAGAGGTAACCGAATTCATAGGGGCCGAGCATCTCCTTGCAAAACACGCCAAAGATGAAGAAACAGCCGGCAGGATTTTGGAGTTTGTCGAAAGAATGGAGAACAGGGCCAAGTCGGTGGGCTGTGACATACGGGGGGGCCAGCCAACGGGCGGAAACATCAAAGGGGGGCTTACCACCATCGAGGAAAAGTCTCTCGGCGCCATTGCCAAGGCCGGAACCGCCCCTATCCAGGCGGTTTATGAATACGGGGTCCGTCCCGAAGTAAAGGGGCTCTCCGTCATGGACTCTCCCGGAAGGGAGCCTGAAATCCTTACAGGCCTTGCCGCCGCTGGATGCAACATGATCTGCTTCACCACCGGCCGGGGCGCCCCGCAGGGATTCCCATTTGTACCTGTAATCAAGATAACAGGCAATGAATCGACATGGGAGAGGCTCAACGATCATATGGACATGGACGTAAGCTCCGTCCTTGGGGGATCGGAGTCTATGGACGCGGCAGGCAAAAGGCTCTTTTCGGAGATCCTGGAGGTCGCTTCAGGCAAGCTGACAAAGGCTGAGATCTCCGGCTACACCGCATCCATGGATATATATATGGTGGGACCGGTCATCTAGTTTCCATCAAGGATGGTACTTTTGCCCGATATCCGCCTCAATCAGTGTAAGCGGAGGCGCCGGGGCTTTTTCTTTGCTCCGCTCCGCTTCGCTCAGTCCCACCCCTCGGAAACCTCGGAGCGGGTTCCCGGTTTCCCCGGTCTTATAAGTTGGCGAGAAAAGCGGGAAACGGCTCCCCCACCTCGACCCTTTAATCCTTAAACCTTTGAGCCCCGGCATCACCCTGCAGAATCAGGAATCCCTTCTGACCCGGTAATATCCGGCCGATTCTCTTTCAACCTGTTCCACCTGACCTGTTGAAAGAAGCGAATCCAGATATTTTATTACCTCGTTTCTGTGCACGCCCAGCCCGGACGAGATATCTTCCAGCGTACACGGCCGCCTTTCCAGGAGTTCAAGGATATCCGCCTCAAGGCCAGGCTTGCTTCCCGGCGCATCATGGTCTTTAAAGGATGCGACAATCTCAGCCTTTTCCCCGAGCAGGCGGCAGAAATTATCCAGGCCCGGCATATCAACCGCGGACACCTTGCGCTCGGCCGGCGGGCGAACGGCCGTGTTTATCTGCACCCTTTCAGGATCCATCCTTTTTATCCACTCCCTGAAACGCCCCGCGTCCTCTTCCGTTGAATTTATCCCTTCAAGCAGGAAGATCTCAAGCCATATGGCGCCGGAGTATTCCCTGCTGAATGTCACGAGTCCTTCAGCCATTTCATTGAACATGATCCCGGAATTGGGCCGGTTAATGGTCTCAAAACCCTTCTGATCCCACGCATCAAGTGAAGGCAGTACCAGATCCGCGCCAACGGCCGCCTTTCTTACCCGCTCATCCCAGAACAGAGATCCGTTTGTGATAAGGGAAAGAGGCAGGTCCGAAATCTTTCTTATCTCTTTTATGATATCGCCGAGTTCGCTGTTGAGCGTGGGCTCGCCTGAACCGGCAAGGGTTATAAAATCCGCTTTTACCCCGCTTTTGAGCTTTTTGGAAAGCTGAGAAAGTATGGCGTCAAGAGGGATGTAGGGTTTGCGCTCGATTACGGTTTGGCCTGTGGAGCCCAACTGACAGTACACGCAGTCATAAGAACAGACCTTATAGGGTACAAGATCGACACCCAGTGAACGTCCCAGCCTCCTGGAAGGGACCGGGCCATATACTATGTTTCCTTTCAAGACAAAGACCTCCGAATTTTTTACACGATTTTGATCATTTACGATTTTAACCATAAACCGCTTCAGGTCAATAATCAAATATTTTGGGTCCTTTTTTCCAAGACCGTGCGCGATTTTCGATTTGATATTGATAAAAGGGCCGTTCTCGTATAATCTCTTCAAATTGTTTACCGCCCTTTTTTCATTTAGGCCGCCCCTTTCAACCTGATCTTTATAAGATCGCTCGGGCTTCAACCGCGCAGTCGATGGGATACCCATGCTGGAAGACATCATAAACAGACCCGATCTGAAAAAGTATGTCACGAATTATGATGTCGGACAGATAATCTTCCTTGAGGGAGACAATTCAGAAGACCTCTACCTCCTTATCTCAGGCAGTGTGGATATCTTCAAGGGGCAGAAAAAGATATCGGAGATCACCAAAGAGGGGAGCCTTTTCGGTGAGATGTCTTTTTTCCTCGGGGCAAGGAGGACCGCGACGGTCAAGGCCTCAAGCGATGTGGAGGCACTGCGTGTTCCCAAAGACGCCCTGTCCACGCTGCTCAATGAGTCCCCCGAGATTACAAGGCAGATAGCGACCCTTCTGGCTCAGCGGCTGGATGAGACAGGGCAGATGGTATACGGGTTCAAGGAGTTCTGTGATCAACTCCCGGACGCGGTCCTGATCACCGACAGGGACGGCAAGATACTTACCTGGAACAGTGCGGCGCAGAACCTTTACGGCACCGACTGGGACGCGAAAAAAGAAAAACGCGCCGACGACATATATGAGGACCCCGCGGCCTACAGGGACCTTCTCAAGAAGATCAAGGCGGGAAACCGGCCGGATAAGGATGTCTTCAAGATAAGGCACCCTGAAAAGGGTGTTCGCTTCATCTCCACCACCACTACGGTCCTGTACGACGGTCACCACAATTTCCAGGGCATTCTTTCCCTTGGCCGCGATGTCACTGAGACGGTAAAGATCGAAAGAAGATACAAAATGGCCAGGTACTGGCTTATCCCTTCGATTTTACTGCTCCTGCTCATGGCGGCCGCGGTCTTTTACGGGTACCCCTATTATAAAAAGGGCTCATTCAGTTCAGATATTCAGAAGGAATACCTCCGGAACCAGCTGGCCAAGGACTATCTTGTCCTGAAATCACTACTTGAAAAACCCTTTTCAGCCGGAAACAGACGGGAAACCACCCGCCTGATGAAGCAGTTTTTCTCTGTTCAGACCGCAAAGACCGCGCCATACTCAGGGCTTGTCCTGCTGGGGCGGGGCAAAAAGGTCTTTGACGCCTATTCCATTGATAAATCGATTGATCCTGAGCAATTGATAGGAAACAGCTATACGGGAATCTGCTTTGAGGGGGACGACAGATCGATTCACAAGGTGCTCTGTCTCTACAGAAGAGACAGCGACCACCCGATGGGCAAAAAATGCGTTGAAGTGGCAATGAGACTGCGGGAAAAAGATCGCCCCACAGGCTGGATAGTATTCCAGATGGACCTGGAGGTACTCAAAAATAATTACGACATGGATGAAGAACAGTTAAAATCATTCAGGATAAGCGGACCCTGATAATATGAAACCGGAAAGATATTCGGAAAATACGGGCTTTGAAATAACCGAGGATGGTGAAGACGGTATCACTATCGCCCTGAAGGGCAGTCTCGATGCCGCCTCATCACCCGGTATAATCAAGCGCCTTGTTTCCATTCTCAGAAAATCCGCGCCCGGTTCGCTAACTGTGGACATGGAAAAGGTGAATTATCTGGATGATTTCGGTGTGCTTCTGCTATCCGAGCTTAAAAGGATTTCCTCTGAAGGCGCGGGTGACTACAGGCTCAAAAACCTGGGCAAAGAGGCAAAGGAGATATTATTTCTCCACCATTTCCCCTCCCTGGTAAAAGGCCTTTCCCTGCCCCAGAATCAGAATGAAGGGGTCATGGTCCGGCTGGGAAACTCTATCATCCGTGATATGGCAAACGCCAGAGACATGATTTTTTTTCTGGGCTCGGTGATCTTTTCATTTTTTTCAATAGCAAGGCGGCCCAGAGGGCTGAGGCTGGATGACACGCTGTCTTTCATGCACAAGACAGGGGTGGCGGCCCTTCCGATTGTGGGACTCATCAGTTTCCTGCTCGGGCTCATAATGGCCTTCATGTCATCTGTTCAGCTCCAGCAGTTCGGAGCCAACATATATGTGGCCTCCCTTGTAGGGCTTGCAATGACCCGGGAGCTGGGGCCCATTATGACCTCGATTATCGTGGCCGGCAGGTCAGGGTCCGCCTTTGCCGCGGAAATAGGCACCATGAAGGTGTCGGAAGAGGTCGATGCTCTCTTTACCATGGGCTTTGATCCGGTCCTGTTTCTTGTCGCGCCCAGGATGATCGCGGCCGTGATCGTGGTACCCCTGCTGACCCTTTTTTCAAACATCTTCGCCATGGCGGGAGGCCTTGTAGTGGGTGTGTCCATGCTGGATCTTACCGCAAGCGCCTACATAAATCAGACGGTCGACACGCTCACCCTCTTTGATATCTACTGGGGTATCTTTAAAAGCGGCGTATTCGCCCTCATAATATCCTTTATAGGATGTCTGAGGGGCTTTCAGGTGATCGGAGGGCCCTCATCGGTAGGCCGGGCGACCACCTCGGCCGTGGTAAGCAGCATATTCATGATAATCGTGATCGATTCCCTTTTCGCGGTTATTCTCCGCTACTGGGGATAGGACGGCTAATGAGAGGCGACAGGCTGATTCAGGTAAAAGAGCTTACAGGCGGCTATGGGGACAGCACCATACTTGAGCGCGTATCCTTTGATGTATATGAAGGCGAGGTATTTGTCATACTTGGCGGAAGCGGGTGCGGAAAAAGCACCCTACTGAAGCACCTGATAGGGCTGATGCAGCCTCAGTCAGGCAGGATAACCATCGACGGGATCGACATATCGGACGGCAATGAGGAGCAACTCAACCAGGTATTTCGAAAGATAGGGGTCCTCTACCAGAGCGGGGCGCTTTTCGGATCCATGACCCTGTTTGAAAACATTGCCATGCCCATACTTGAATATACCGACCTGCCGGTTGATCTGATAGGGAAAATAGTGGGCATGAAACTGGACCTGGTAAATCTCGGGGGCTACGAAAACCACCTTCCTTCGGAGATAAGCGGGGGCATGAAAAAAAGGGCGGGTCTTGCTCGCGCAATGGCCCTCAGCCCCAAGATCCTTTTTTTTGACGAGCCGTCCGCAGGCCTTGACCCGGTCACGTCGGCTGAGCTGGACAGCCTCATCTTAAGGCTCAACAGGAGCCTCGGCACGACAATGGTGATCGTGACCCATGAGCTTCAAAGCATCTTCAGTGTGGCCCAGAGGGTTATCATGCTGGACAAGACAGTCAAGGGAATAGTGGCTGAAGGCGATCCCGAATACCTGAAAAAAAACAGCCGCAATCCGTTTGTTAAAAGGTTTTTCAACCGGCTTGCGGAAGATGACTCACAAAACAGGGAGGATATTTCCTGATGGCCTCCAAGAGGGCTAAATTCAGTGTAGGGCTGTTCGTGGCGTTTGGAATAACCATCGCCCTTACCTCTTTCATATGGCTGGGCATGTCCAGGTTCCTGCAGAAGGGTAAATTCTACGCCACCTATTTCAACGAATCGGTTCAGGGACTGGACAAGGACTCGCCCGTGAAATACAGGGGGGTGCCCATAGGCAGGGTGGACAGGATAGGGGTTGCACCTGATGAAAAACTGATTGAGGTGATTCTCAAGCTGGAAACCGATCAGAGTCTCGACAGCAGCATGGTTGCCCAGCTCAAAACGGTAGGAATTACCGGAAGCATGTTTGTTGAAATCGACAGGAAAAAACCGGGACAACCAGACCTGTCGCCCCGAATCGATTTTCCCTCCAACAATCCCATTGTCTCTTCAAAACCTTCCGATATAAGCAAATTGATACACGGGCTTGACGATATCATAAACCAGGTCCGCCTGGTTGACCTGGCGGGTATTTCCCAAAAGATCAAGACGACCCTGGACAATGTATCGGCCTTCCTTTCAGATGCCGACGCGCAGGGGGTATCCGGGCAGTTGAAGGTCACACTCAAAAATGTGGACAGGATAATCGACAGCGACAGATGGGAGCAGATACTGGCTTCAACTGAAAAGACGCTTGGCTCGGCCAGGGCACTCCTTGGCAGGGTCGGAGGAAGCCTGGGCAGGATAGACAGCACACTTGAGCAGGCAGGAGGCCTTATAAGGGAAAACAGGGAAAATATCGCAAAGGCCATAGAGGACCTGCGGGTCGCCGTAGGAAAGGCCGATATGTTCCTGGAAAAGGGCTCTGACCTGGCAAAGGGATCCGACGACGCACTTGCCAATCTTACCCGTCAACTCCTGGTGGTGGGGCAGAACATGGAAAGGGCGAGTGAAAATCTCAACAGGGTGTTTGAGCTGCTTGCGGATCAGCCGTCTCAGCTTATTTTCGGGGAGCCTCCCCTGCCCAGGAAGGTTGAATCAAATGAAGGTAATTAATTTTCACCGTTTAATTTCCGGATGGGGATTAATCGGAAAGGGAGAGCAGGTCATGAACGTAAAACGGGTAGGGATGATAATCGTCCTGGTTGCATCACTGATGCTCGGTGCATGTGTCAATCTTAAGCAGCCTAGGAACAAGATATCCTTTTACACCCTGGAGTATGCCGAACCCGCCTTTACTGAAAAAAGGCCCCTTCCGTTTGTCCTGAAACTTGAAAGATTCAGTGTGGCGCCCTTTTACAACACCAACCAGATAGTCTACAGGGAGAAATCCTTTGAAAGGGAGCACTACGCGTACCACCGCTGGAGGGCGAATCCGGCCGATCTGGCTACCTATTTCATAGGACGCGACATCAGACGTTCCGGCCTGTTCAACGCGGTGCTCTCTCCCGGAAGCGTTTCCCGCTCCTCCCATCTGATCGAAGGCTCGGTCGATGAGTTCTATGAACAGGACAGCTCGACCGGCTGGAAGGCCACGCTCGGCATAGGCATCACCCTTATAAAGCAGAACGAGCCCGACATAAGCAGGCGCGTGATCCTGGACAAGGTGTATCGCGAGACCCGGGAATGCTCGCAGAAAACCCCCAGGGCGCTTGCCGAGGCCATGAGTAAGGCCATGAAAGGCGCATCGGAAAAGATCATAAAGGACATATATGACGCCTTGAGCACCAGTTAGATTACATCCGGAAATAAAAGGTTCATGTGGGGTCGCCTATCATTTTGATCCTTATTCTCAAAATTGGACATCGCAAGGAAGTGTACCGCCGACTTTCTTAGGCCCGACCTTTTCCCTCGTCTTTCCATTTCAGTCTTCTAATCGGGATAGGGAGGAGCCTCGAGACTCCCCTTCTTTCAAACCACCCGGCATACACGTTGGGAATCAGTGGGCGTATGCTTTTTGTGACCCACTGAACGCCCTGGTTCGGTTTCTTCAATCATTTTCCTGTTAGCATAAGGATTGCTTTTTCCAATGCTTTGTTGAAATCAATGGCACGATCCATCATCAAGAAATGATCCGCTTCCTCAAAAACAATAGCATTGAAAGAAAACATATGCCGACGGTTTGCTTCATAGTTGATGGGCCAAAGGCCTCCATTTACGGTTATAACTGGAATTCGGATTTGTTTAAATACCTTTGCCGCTTCACCGGTGATGTATTGAGTCATCATTTCATTCATAGCGCTAATGGCAACGCTGGGCGGCGCAGCTGACATATCTGAAAGTATCCATTCGCGGAGCTGCGGATCGGTCTTAGGTCCTATCATCTCGCTCACAAACTGCCTGCTTCCATCTCGAAAATTTTCCTTCAGGGGAGCGATCATCTTTTTGAGTTCTTCGCGAGTCATCGGATACTCTATGTTTTCAAGGGTATCTATACCGATTAATCCGATGACACGATCAGGCATTATGCGGGCCGCTTCGGCAATCACTGAGCCGCCCATTGAATGACCTATTAGAATAACGCTATGACTGCCCGTTGATTCTGTTGCTGCCCGAACATCCTCTCCGAAGGAGCCCATGGTATATTTTGCGCGGGACATCCCTGAATGGCCGTGGCCTGCAAGATCAATAACGACAACACGATGTTTTTTAGAAAATACTGGCACCTGGGCGCGCCAGTAGCGAGCATCGCAACTCCACCCATGTACAAATACCAGAGTCGGTTCTCCTACGCCGAAGATCTCATATGAGATTAGTGTACCATCTTTTGAAAAGGCAATGTGGGGCCATTCCGCTTCTGCCGGTGAATATCCAAAGGCTGAAATTAAAAATACCAGGCAGGCGACCAGCCCCACAAAATGTATTGTACCTGACTTGCTTAGCAGTCCCCTATCTTTCCGAAATATTGTTGTATCGACGCTCACTATCTAATTCCTCTTTTAGCCGAATCGGGATAGGAATGGGTCTCACGACCTCCCCTCCTCCCACACCATCCGGTTTGTAAATTTGTCATTTTGGGGCCACCCATCCAGCATAAGATATTAATTTTCAATGCAATGTATTGCATAATAAAATTATATAACATTAAATTTATAAAAATATTTTAATTATCATAATTTAGCGTTTATAGGATTGTTTTGGCATAAAAATATACAAAAATACTTTTTCGACAGCCTCAACATTTGAGTTCACCTGCATTTTGGAGTGAAGCGGAAAAATGCCAGGTGGAACGATTAGGTGGTTCTAATATTTCGTACATTCTGTTCATTAAAACTCTCTAAGAGATTCCTGAATCCCTTTGTGCATTTCATACCAGAAACTCAGGGCAGCTTCATGTTTGTTTTTTTTAAAATAATTCATCCATTTAATAAGTTCAGTATCATTGTTATTTTCCAGAATGTGTTTTCTTTTTAAAAAGGCATAAACAATATCGATATTTCTGTCAGGTTCCCAAAACACGGATGAGTTACGGCTGTTTATCCGGCTGGCTGTGATATGATTATTTTCTATAAATTGCTGTTTTAACCCATACAGCGAATCAATTATTTCGGGCATGATTTCTTCTGCCCAGTTTCGGTGGAAGCGGCATATTCCGAGATTATCCATTATTAATTCTCCTCTTAGCCTTGCTGCACCTCTATTACCCAATTCCCTGGGAGGAATGAAATCCTGTCCATAATACATGTAGTATTTCCCCATAATAGCCAAAGGAGAAAGCACCCCCGGCGTCCAATACTGATTCGGCACCATCCATCCTTTGCGGCCATAGGCAGCATAAACAAAAGAATCCAGAATTTTCTTTCCTTTTTGTCTCGATAAGCGCCGGGCAAATTTGCGTGCTCCTTCGCTAAGATCGAGAATGCCCCGCTTTTCGATAATCGAATCCAGGAGCGCAACACCAATATCTGAGTTATACATTGAAGTAGAAACTTCATCGAAATTTTTAATTGAAAATACCGGGATATTTTTTATGCCTAATTCCAGGGGTGTTATATTTCTTTCAGACAAGCACTCCATGAGCCAGGAAAGTACACCTCCGGCAGAGATGGCATCAAAACCATACATGTCAGCATGATGATTTAGTTTTTCGGCGGCACGTTGATCAAAAATTCCTGCTAGTGGTCCCATTGCCTGATAGGGTTCATAATCCTTTTTGAACTCACCGTGCATTTTTTTGCAGACCGCAACACATGGTTCGCCGCAATTTTTTTGTTTTTTCGGTTTAATTGTTTCTTCGTTAAATTGTTTGAGATAGTGATTCATGATAAATTTATCATGGATTGCCAATCGCTCACTTTCGTCCATATAAACGCTTTTATAATTGAAAGAGAACATGCTGCCGCCTAAACTTGCATAATTTGCCCCAAAGGTTCCTCCGGTTTCAAACTTGGGATCGAAACGATATTTGGCAGTAGCCTCCATGTCTTTTGCCGACATTTTCATCTGATATTTATCAATAAACCATTGGTCGGCGACTTTGCGGTCGCGAAAATCTTCATCAATAAATGTTCCGCCGTAAATTATTGCTGCGATACCATGGTCTCTGAAAAGTTTAGTCCCAAACCCACCTCTGCCTGCCCATGTATCGACAAAGGTTAATTCCCCCTTGTTAATTGGAACAGAACATATTGCCCCGAAATCGGTAGCCTGAGATGCCGGACCTGTTGCCAGTATCCTGGGATCGTTACTATAGCTATCTCCAAACAGGTTAAAAGTATGATTCATCAAAGAATATACCCCTCTTCGCCCTTCATTCCATACTTTTTGGATTTCTATCGGACGAACTTCGATTTGAATCTCTTCACCATGTTTTCGGTTGAGGTATAAAACAGAGAGAGGGGCAGCCTTACCCACAATGGAAAGCATATTAATACCCAGGTTATCAAAAACCAAACCTGCACCACCCATCGAGGATATAAAAAATCCGCCCCAGCAGGGAGAAAAGCCGGAGAAGATTAATCGGTTTGATCCTGGAAAAATGGAACCTGCCAAAAGTCCTGTCCCGATATTTAAGCTGTTGTGTTTGCCAGATAAATACAGCCCTAAATCAACTGGTCCGAAAAAATTGCCCACTTTATAACGATTGATTCGATAAAACGATGTTCCGGCATCAACAAAAAGCACTTTTAAATTAGTTTCCATAGTACTTTCATCCTTTTAATTTTAACCAGTCAATGTTTGAGCTCACCAGCGCCAGGCTTTATGGCGTCGGGTGAAGTGATTGTTAACTACCGCATGACAGGCTATTATTTGAAGGCGCTTTCTCTACTTCGTAATTTACTGATACCATCCAGTCGGAATAAGAAGAATCAACTATTTTTAATCTTTGAATCAATTCCTGTCTGAACGAGGTTTCGATAGGGGTACCTCGCCCCGGCCAAATCCTGAACTTGATACGGAAAATTTCTTTTCCAGGAGCAGTTTTAATAACACCTTCAATACTGACTGGTTTTATGAGGATGCCCGGGAATTGTTTTATAAAAGAGTTGGTGGTTTCTTCGATGAATCCCTTTATCTTATCTCTCGATCCAGGCTCATTTGATAGTGTCACATCAACAATACATCTCACGTAGCCACAAGAATAACTAATTACATTCATTATGCTTCGATTCGGAATAAACACCTCTGCGCCAAGGGCGTTCTCGATAACAATGAAACGCATTCCAATGGAACGAATTATTCCTGTCTGGCCCCCGATTTCCACCATATTCCCAATTTTAATCAAATCTGACAGAACCAATGTCAAACCCGTTACAACGTCTTGAACCAGTCCTTGGGAACCAAAACCGATTGCCAAGCCGAGGACAGAAGCGCTAGCTAAATAAGCGGTTAAAGAGACACCCAGCTCGCGAAGAATAAGCCCGAACGCTCCGAAATAAAGTATAAAAATAAGAAAGCTCTGTGTCAGGCTTGCAATAGATTTGAACTTCGATTGAGGCTTGGAAGAGGCGATTCCCTTTAGATGCTTCCATAGTGCTTTGACCATCAAGACGAAGCCATGAGATCCAAGTGCCAGGAACAATATTACAAGAACTCTTTGTAAAGTATTTTCGCTTTCCATGAATTGTTGTGCGATATTCATCATGATCAATCCTTTCGGTAAATCAAAGACGCTCCTCAAATGTAGTCATACCGGGTAGGTCAGGGGTGTCTCCCCCCCCTAAGAACCGTACGTGATAGTTTCCCATCATACGGCTCAAGCCTCTCAAAAGGCAGCCCTTAGGGAGTTGCCCGGCTGTTAACCTCCTAAACGGCCTGCATGGCCCGAGACTCACGAGCAGACAGTGCCGCTAACAGTTTGCTGCCCTTCTTATTCCGTCTGTACCAGAAATATCCTGCATACTCCGGCAAGTAAGGGTTTGAATCGGCCTTTATCTTGATGTATCTTTTGATACCAATGGCATGCCACCTTAGGACCTCATAAATGGTGATTTTGACTGAGGCCATTTTGGCACAAACGGCGAACCGACGTTTACGTCCGGTAGCTGACCAGTAACGTTTAATTGTTTCATTTGTTCATTTGGGGTCGGGTCACGCCACACAGCAACAATCCAGGCGGTATCGTCTTTGATTTTATAGAAAAATCGATACGGCGATATGATCATTTCTCGATAGGGGAGTTCCGGAAACTCTGGTATGATTTTTCCGGATTCAGGAAAATCCTCAAGTCCTCGCAGAATTTTTTCAGCTTTATTACGAAAGTCAAGGGCCGCCGAAGACTTATCCTTTCGAATAGATAGCGCGGAAAGAAATTGAGTCCTTGCAGAGGGTGCAAATTTGACCTTCACAAAGGCTCCTTAGCCAAAAGGGCGTCGGCTTCACCAAAAATTGTATCCAGATCATACCCTTGACCCGTTTCGGTTTCCCTGTCTCCCTTAGCCAAAAGGCGCAACTGCTCTTTCTCCCGCTCAGATTTCTCATAGGCATCAACACCGATTATTACAGCTGTTGCCCGTCCTCTTTGTGTAATTATCAAAGGCTCTTTGCTGTTCTGTAATTGTTTCAATAAATTTGCAGCATTTTGCCTTAAATCGCTCACCGGAATAATATTTGATAATTTTCCCATATAGTACCTCCTTGCGTACCTTTATAAGCACCACTAACAAGACTTCAAGGCAACCTTTAAAAAAACCTCACGGCATTATATGGGTACGCCAACGCCGGCCTTAACCGATGTCACTTGACGCCCATTAAAGGGGATGTCAAATACAAACACACCTCATCCAATCTATGTTGTGCCATATAACGGCTGAATTCATCAGGCGAGCGGTACGGTAAGTGAATCTTTATGCCTTGATTTCATCTATCGGCAATATCTGTTTGCCGTGTCGGATAGTTAGTATGGATATTTGTTTTTTTTCGATATGATAGATGATTCGATAATTTCCGTAAATCAGCTCCCTGAATTGATGCTCATTGATTTCAGGGACAATCCGCCCAATTTCCGGATTAGATCGAAGCTGGTCAACCTTTGAAAATACTGTATGAATCCATTTATCAGCTGCCAAAGGTTTATCTTGAGCGATGTAATCAACTATTTCCGATGC
>Ga0272442_10000715_pt1 | contig 52044 bp, 42 predicted proteins | sample SSMForm2O_FD_200262 | JGI IMG/M metagenome (GOLD analysis project Ga0272442, IMG submission 200262) | Marine sediment archaeal communities from Little Sippewissett salt marsh, Falmouth, MA, United States - SSM-Form-2O | ecosystem: Environmental > Aquatic > Marine > Wetlands > Sediment ... | reverse complement strand
TATGCGGAAAACGCTGATATCCTGGTGCATGAAGTGTATTATAAAAAGGGATTTGATTCCAGGAGCGATGACTGGAAGGAGTATCACGCGGCCCATCACACGTCAACCGTTGAACTGGCACAGCTGGCTGCTAAAACACAACCGGGGCTGGTTATCCTGTATCATGTTTTATACTGGGGGGCATCGGACCAGGACCTGCTTGATGAGATGGCACCGTATTATAACGGGCCGGTAGAGGTCGGCAAGGACTGCTCTGTATATTAATCCCGTATTCATTGACGATTATCCCTGTGCTCCACAGCCTGTGGCCTTAAGCAAGCGAGGGACACAAGGATATCTGCGACACCATGCCTGTAACCGATCCATTTGACACGTTCAGCGGTTTGTATGATATGTGGTTCGAGACTCATGCCGGCCTGTATGAAAATGAACTGGCTGCGGTGCGCCGTCTCATGCCCGAGCCCGGATCACGTACGATAGAGATCGGCGCAGGCACAGGCAGGTTCGCTCTGCCCCTGGGCATCGGGCTGGGTGTGGAGCCGTCGGCACCTATGGCAGGCCGTGCGCTATATGAACAAGGCAGGACTTGCTGTGTCAGGCTCGTGCCAGACCCTGGTGCCCGGAAAACCTCAGTTCTGTATCCGTGACGGATATGGCAGGGGCTCATTTACTGTTATCCGGGGAACCAGGAAGTAACAACAGCAGTGTGCCTGTCTCGGCCAGGTTTTCATGTTATTTCACCATTTCTTTGGTTTAAAGGTATATAAGGCCCAGGCATATCCCGATAAATCCTGAACAGCCGGGACCTTGTCTGTTTCTGCCGTTTATCAATTATTTTTGCATTTTATTGAAATTTTTCACTATTATATACATGCCGTATTTATGTTGTTCAAAACCGGCATGCAGTGCAATCCCGCGCTTATTGACTGATACAAAGGAGCCCTGTTATGAAATCATACAGTATTAGAACTTTTGCAGTTATGCTGTGTCTGTTTGTATGTATTCACAGCGCGCCGGCACAGATAACAACAGCGGAAGTCGATTCCCTGGTAGAGAATGCCATGAAGGAGTTTAATGTGGCAGGTGTGTCTGTGGCCATTGTAAAGGACGGCAGGATCATGGTGTGTAAAGGCTACGGCGTGAAGAATGTGGAGACGGGCGGGGCGGTTGACAGCCATACCAATTTTGCCATTGCATCCAATACCAAGGCTTTTACTGCTGCAGCCCTGGCGATCCTGGTTGAAGAGGGCAAGCTTAAATGGTCTGATAAGGTTGTAGACCATATTCCGGAATTCCGTATGTATGACCCCTGGGTGACAGCCCATTTTACAATTGTGGACCTGATGACCCACAGAAGCGGCCTGGGCCTGGGTGCCGGAGACCTGACCATATTTCCGGCCGGGTCGGATTTTACTATTGATGATATTGTCCGGATTTTTCAGCATTTTGAGCCAGTTTCTGAATTCCGCACCAAGTACGATTATGACAACCTGCTGTATATTGTGGCAGGCGAAGTAATAAAACGGGCCAGCGGTATGCGGTGGGAGGATTTTGTCCAGAAACGTATTCTGGACAAAATCGGCATGGATAACTCCTTCTCCAGCATTGCACTGATGCATGACAGGAAAAGCCTGGCAACGCCTCATTATACTGAGAACGGCATGCTGGTGCCTACCGGCCATGACGTGTTTGACCCTGAAAAGATTAACGGTGCCATGGGCTCGATCCTGTCCAATGCCCATGACCTGTGCCAATGGCTGCTGTTGCAGCTCAATCACGGAACATACGGAAAAGAGGGGAAGAAACAGCTCTTTTCGGAACGTAACCATCAGTATATGTGGCGTATTCATACGGTGTTGGGCGCTGATCCCGATCCACGGTACAACTCCCATTTTGCCGGATACGGCCTGGGGTGGAGGCTGTCGGACATGCAGGGAGTGATGAGTGTGTCCCATACAGGGGGGCTTACAGGCATGCTCTCCAAAATACAGCTGATACCGGATCTGAACCTGGGCATAGCAGTGCTCACCAATTCATGGATCGGCGGCGCGTTCCTGTTCCGCGCTGTTACTCAAACCATTACGGACCGGTTCCTGGGCCTGGACAGGTTTGACTGGACCGCACGCAACAGAGAGATTATGCAGCAGCGGTTCGGCAGCGCCGATTCAGTGGTTGCAGCAGTGTGGCGGCAGGTGGATGCTGTGCAGGATGCAGAGATAACACCTGAATTGTTTACCGGCACCTATGAAGATCCCTGGTTCGGCAGGGTCAAGATCACACAAAAAGACGGCGGACTTTATTTCCAGTCAGCCCGGTCGCCCAGACTGCAGGGGCCCATGTATTTTTACAAAGCCAACACCTTTGCTGTCAAATGGGAATACCGGGATATGGAAGCTGACGCTTTTGTCATGTTCCGCCTGGGCCATGAAGGCAGGGCTGCGGGCTTTATCATGGAGGGTATCTCACCGGCCATAGATTTCAGCTTTGACTTTCAGGACCTGGAATTTTCCCGAAGGGGAGGGATCAAGCGTTAACAACCGCCTATGGGCGTTGTGATGTGAATAAACAGGCGCACAGCCGGCCGGGTTTTACACATCATAAGTTAAAGTTTATAATGAATGCAGTGCCGTTCCTGCGCTCTATTGAAAGAGTGCCTTCAAGCTGTTCTGTCAGCATGGAGACCAGTTTCAGGCCGAAGCCTGCTGATCTGTTTATTGAGAAATGGCGGGGCAGGCCCCGGCCGTTGTCCTGTACACGAAGTGTTATGATGCCTTCTGTGTTTGCCAAAGTGATATCCACGGTTCCTTGGGCCCGGCCGGCAAATCCGTATTTTATTGCATTGGTGACCAGCTCATTGACGATAAGCCCAACCAGGAACAGCCGCTTGGTATCGAGAGAGAAATCGTCGATAGCAGTGTTCATGACAATTTTCGCCTGTTCAGGAAAGAGGACGGCTACAGCTGCGCACAGCTCATCAAGGTAGTTTTTCACTGAAAGTTCCGAATAGTCTTCAGTCATAAGCAGCCTGTCATATATGACGCGGATGCTGTCAACCCGGCCCAGGGCTTTATGCAGCCCTGCTTTCACATCGGGATGCCCGGCAGACCGGGCCTGCAGACTCAACAGGCTGCTGATCATGGCGATATTGTTCTTAATGCGGTGGTGGACTTCCCGGAGCAGGATCTCCTTTTCACGAAGCTGCTGTTCAGCTGTGTATTCCGCGATTTTCTTCTCGGTAATGTCCTCCAAAATAGCCTGAAACCCGTTTTTGATATTCATCTTGCCTATGGGCGCAATCTGAGCAAGGCCCAGCCTGGTCTCTCCTGCGGCATTGATCCATTCAAACTCGAAATTTTTTATCTGTCTGCCCCGGCGGGCCTGTTTTATTAAGTCAAGATACACGGGCAGCTTTTTTCCCGGCAACGTGGGCAGCTGTGTAATCTTACAGCCCAGTATATCCTTTTCTGAAAAGCCCGTCAGCCGGTAGAACGCCCGGTTGGCGTCGGTTATTTTGCGCCAGTCAGAAAGCAGAATACCGTAGGGGGAATTGTCAAAGATGGCCCGGTACCGTGCTTCGCTCTCAATGAGCTCCTGTTCAGTCTGTTTACGTTTTATCAGCGGAGTGATAATGGTAACGGCATTGGCAACAGACAGCTGATCGGGACAGGCCTGGCCCTGATGGCCGACAAAAACCATAGTACCGAACAGTTTTCCGCCGAATACCAGCGCCAGGCCCTGGACCCAGCCGATGCCCAGGGTTTTCTCAATGAGGGCGCATACGGGAGCGGGCAGTTTTTTAAAGGAAATATCATACAGGGATGAGGGTTCACTGATGCGTTCGGACACAATGCGGTCATAGGTTTTTCTGTTAACAGGAATCATATTGAAAACAGCCTTCTTCCGTCCGGCCAGCGCTTTACTGATAGTGTTACTTATGAAAGAATTTTCCTTTTCTGACGCGGTAGTGTGCTCCAGTACCAGGGCGCTTCGGCCGGCATCATAACTGCTGATCCACACATGCTTGAGCCCGAAAATATCGCGCATGCTGCAGCATATGTTTTTGTACAGGTCCGGCAGGGTCTGATCCTGAGCTGCAGAGAAGAATCCTGTCAGCTCCTCCTGTATCCTGGTTTGTTCTGCGCGCTTTATCTCCTGCTGTTTACGCGCAGTAATATCCTGGTGCGTACCGTACATTACAAGGGGTTTGCCCTCTTCAGTCCACTGGATTACCTTGCCGCGGTCCGATACCCATACCCAGTGGCCGTCCTTATGCTTCATTCGGGTTTCGCATTCATAATAGTCTGTTTCTCCGCGGAAATGCTGCTCCAGGAGGCCTTTGCTGATTTCCAGGTCTGCGGGGTGGGAGAAGTTTTTCCATGTTTTTTCCGAGACCGGAGATATGTCTTCCAGGGTGTATCCGATGATCCCGGCCCACCGCTCATTAAATACTGTCTCTCCGGTCTGAACATTCCACTCCCATGTTCCGGCCCTGATTCCATCGATAATATTACTGAGCCGTTGTTCTGTTTCTTTACGGTCTGTTATATCGCGTACTGCAGTAACCCGCGTAGCGTCACTGCCGGCAATATTCCGCGACTGTATCTCCGCGCTGAATACGGTGCCGTTTTTGCGCCTGGCTTTTATCCTGTAGGGATCAACGCTGTGTTTTTCAATGTTTGCTTGTATGAGGGCATGATATTCGGGCAGCACGCAGAGGGTGATGATGTTTTCACCGATGAGCTCTTCACGGGTATACCCGGTAATCCTGGCCAGTGATTCATTCATATCGTCCACAATGCCGTTGGTGTGGATGAGAATGCCTTCAAAGGTGAGGTCTGAAAGTTTTCTGAAACGCTCTTCACTGTCCAGCAGGTCCTGTTCCGCCTTTTTCCGTTGAGTAATATCTCTGAGAACATACACCATACCAAAGGGCTTTTTATCGATATCGTTCAGCACATCTCCATTTACTGCACAGTCAAGGAGAGTCCCGTCAGGCAGCTGCAGCTGATATTCAACAATACCCAGGGGCTTTTCAAACATAAGCCTGGTGTTGGCAGCGGCGCGGGAACGGTCCTTTTCCACTATAAATGACATCATATTCCTGCCGACGATTTCATCTTTGGACAGGTCTGTAAAAACAGAATGCACAGCATCATTTACAAAGGTTATAACGCCGTCAATGTCTGTCTGAACAATAATATCAGGCACGGTAAGCAGAATTTTACGGGCCAGCTCTTCCTGTTCCTGAAGGGCCTGCCGTGTCTGAAACAGGTCTGTGATATCACGCTGGGTACCCCACACCCGCACCAGGCGCTGGTCTTCGATAATGCCCAGGGAGGTGTTGGCAAAATATTTTTTCCGGCCCAGGGAGTCAGGCTCTTCAGTGACCGCGTTTTCTGTACGGTATCCGTTTTCAATGAATTTTAGTGTGGCCTTGCGGTTGGCTGGATTGTCTGACCCGCCATGCAGGTCTTTTTGGGATTTCCCCAGAATGTCTTCGGGATTTTTTATGGAGTACATATCCATGAATGCCGGATTGAATTCGGCAATTCTGCTATGCTCGTACAGATAATCGACCTGCTCTTCAACAGGCATGGACAGGGGCATGGGTTTGTCGATCTCAAAGCGGTATACGCCTTCGGATATCTGTGAAATAAAATTTCTGTACCGTTCTTCGCTCTGGCGCAGGGTCTCCTTGGCCTGTATGCGTTCAGTATCATCTATTACATTGGCCTGGACAGCAATGATGCTGCCGCTGCTGCTGCGTACAGGAGAGAGGTGGTAGTGGAGAAAGGTCTTTTTACCCCATTTGGATGTATAAGAGTGTTCGCACTTCTGCGGCTCACCTGTTTCAAGGCATTGTTTTGCATGGCCTGCAACACCGGCTTCAATAAGGGGGGGGAATTCAAGAAAATTGATCTCTTTTGTGGCCTCGGCCGACGGCGACCCCAGAATATCGAGCATGGCTGCGTTTACTTCAAGAATTGTGCCGTCAGGGGCTACAGATATTATACCGGTAGGCGCGTGGTAGAACAGAGAGCGGTATTTTGCTTCCCGTTCTTCAATCTGTATTTTTGCCTGTTTCGATTCGGTGATATCACGAACAATGCTGGTGATACGGTGGGTGGAATTGTTTATTGACACTGATATCTCAATGGTTTTCCCGTTGTATTCAATCTCAAATGAGTCAATATCTTTTCCGTTGAGCAGTCTGAGTACAATGGGCCGCAGCCTGTCAACCTGCTCTTTTTTCAGAAGGCCACTGCAAATGTCAATAATGCTGCGGTCTTTCAGTTCCCTCTCTGATATGCCTATAATACGCTCGAGCTGCCTGTTGGCAGCAATGATGATCCCATCCATGGATATATAGACAATGCCGTCATTGGCAGTGTTGAAAATGTCGGCGAGATTTTCCTTTATGTCCAGCAAAGACTGTTCTTTGCGTTCTTCTTCCTTTTTTGCCTCAAAAAGTTTGAAGGCCATCTTGATAGATGCGTCAAGCACCACAATACCCGAATGCTTGACAACATATCCGTAGGATGTGATCTTCTCGGTCTTTTCAACTACCTCGGGGCTTGTGTGAGAGGAAAGAAAAACGACCGGAATATCTTTTTCTGCAAGTATCCGGCGGGCGGTTTCTGTGCCGTCTATACCGCTTCCAAGATTGATGTCCATAAGGATGAGGTCAATTTCAACGGCCGGGTCCAGAGCTGATAAAACAGCGTCTTCGCCCCGGCATACATGGATGACCCGGTATCCCCGTTCTTCCAGCTCCATCTTTTCGGCTGCCGCGATAAGGGCTTCGTCTTCAACAAGGAGGAGTGTCTTGGATTTTTCAGGTTTTATTGCCATGTTTGCCATTTGGTAATGTTCATTTTTTTTATTCATGCTGTGCCGTTTTTACAGCAGGGCCTTTTCAGTGTTCATTTTCTTGACAGACCGGTGAATTATTCCCCGGTTTCTCAGAATGCAAGAGAAAAACTCATGGGTAACCAGCCTGTAAATTGTATCAAAACAATTTACAGCGGGTTTTATACAAAACAGCCTACCCATTAATAGCATAAAGCATGCCATGCTGTAGAAAATTCATACTATGTGCGGAGCAGCATACCAGTCTGCAGCACATTACAGGACCGGACTGTCAGGCGCAGCGACAAAACCTGCACCATTGTTCATCTGCCTGAGTTTCTGGGCCGATAGAAATAAGGTGAAAATGTACTGCATTTATCCGGTTTATTTTGTATATTCATGACAATGCAGTGATGCAGGCCCGCATATCTGATTTGTACAGTATGCCGGGATGATCCGGTTATATAGAAACCAGCTCAATGACATACCGGTTCAAAATGAGCAGTTTTATAGCATGTGCCGGTGCCCACACAACAACACCCTTCGGAGGAGACGCGTATGAAAGTGAAAGGAACCGCAGTAGAATCCATCCCTGTTTTTCTTAAAAACAACCATGCAGACCAGTATGACACGTGGCTTGATTCGCTGTCCCCGGCGGCAAAGGAGATTTTCAGTAACCCTATTCTCTCCAGCAGCTGGTATCCCCTTAAGGACGCGCTTATCGATCCCACTCAAAAGATCTGCGATCTTTTGTACAATGGCAAAGATACGGGTGCGTGGAAGGCCGGTGAGTACAGCGCCGAGAAAAGCCTGACAGGCGTGTACAAGGTTTTTGTAAAAGTGGGCACGCCCCAGTTCATTATCAAACGGGCCGGAACAATCTTTTCAGCGTTCTACAAACCCAGCAAAATGGAGGTTATCGAAAGTTCGGCAAAACATGTTGTGCTGGCAATAACCGAATTCTCTATGCCCCATGCTATGATCGAGTGCCGCATTGCCGGATGGATACAGCGGGCACTGGAGATAAACGGGTGTAAAAAGCCGGTTGTAAAGATTACGGAATCAATGACAAAGGGCAAAGACATAACAAGAATAACCTGCAACTGGTGAAAAATATGAGCCTGATACGGCATTTTTCATGTGCATTTATATTGCATGTTTGCATGAACAGTCTTACATTACACTTTGTACTCTACCATGTAGAGGCCCTCTCCCAAAAACCATAAAGGAGGCTGCTGTATGAAACGAGCACCATGGTATATTTTAAGTTGTATTCTGGTTTTTACCCTTCTTTTTCCTGTGTTTGCTGATGACGGAATGTGGATGCCCCATCAGATGAAAATGCTTGATCTCCAGAAACAGGGCCTGAAAATGGATCCCGGCGACCTGTTTAAAGAAGACGGTACCGGCCTGATGAGCGCGGTAGTCTCTCTGGGCGGCGGTACCGGAGAATTTGTCAGTGATGCCGGCCTGATACTAACAAACCATCATGTGGCTTTCGGCGCCATACAGCGCGCATCGAGCCCTGAACACGATTATATCACTGACGGCTTTGTCGCTGACGGGCTGGAAAAAGAGATACCTGCTCACGGGTATATTGCCGATGTTCTGCTTGGCTATACCGATGTGACCAAAACCGTTCTCAAAGTCCTGAAAAAGGACATGAGCTATGCTGAGCAGGCAAAGGCTCTGGAAGCTGTTGAAAAGAAACTTATTGAAAACGCTGAAAAGGAGGGAAAGGATATCAGGGCGCGCTTTGCTTCCATGTACAGCGGAAACAAGTATTATCTGTTCCGTTTCAAACACCTGAAAGATATCCGCCTGGTATTTGCTCCGCCCCGCGACCTGGGCAACTACGGCGGTGACATCGATAACTGGATGTGGCCCCGCCATACATGTGATTTTTCCTTTTTGCGGGCCTATGTGTCAAAAGAGGGCGTCGGTGAAGCCTATTCAGAAGACAACGTACCGTACCGCCCCAAATCGGTCATGCCTATCTCCCTTGACGGCCTTAAGCCGGGAGATTTTACTTTTGTTATGGGATATCCCGGCCGCACATACCGCAACTACACACTTACCGAACTGAAAAACAGCATGAAGAGCCTCAAGTCCAGGCTGGAGACCTTTACCGGTATTATCGATTTCCTGGAGGCCAGGGGAATAGACAATAAAGAGGTGGAGATTAAATATGCCAGCAGGGTCAAGGGCCTTCATAATGCATTGAAAAATTACCAGGGCAAACTGGAAGGCATGGAGAAGCACAGTCTGATTGCCAAAAAAGAGGCGCAGCAGGATGAAATCCTTTCATGGATAGAAAACAGTCCCAAAATGAACAAGAAATACGGCACAGCAGTGGCTGACCTTGACGCGTTTCTGGAACAATATGAACAGCGTTCCGAGAGAAACGCTCTTGTGAGCGGGCTGGTAAGCGGCTACTACGGTTCCACACTTCTGTCCCAGGCCCACTTTATTGTACGGGCTGCTGAAGAACGGCAGAAACCCGATGCCGAACGGTCGGGCAGGTTTCAGGACCGGGTATGGCCCGATCAGAAACGGAGAAACCGCCTGGTTGAACGGGGGTATGACCTGGCCACAGACCGGGCCTATCTGATGTTCAGGCTGAAAAAACTGCTGGATACTCCAGTTGAAGAGATACCTGCTGCTCTGCAGCCGGTATTCAAAAACGGGAGTGCTGAAACTGTAGAAAAGTTTGTGAACAACCTGTATGACAACACCTGCCTCGCAGATGCTGACAAACGGCAGGAGCTGCTGGAAATGACACCTGAGCAGCTTGCGGAACTGGGCGATCCCATGATTGACCTGGCTGCAGAACTGGAAAAAGGGCTGGCTGCAGTGCGCGATGAAAGCAAGGCTGTCAACAGAGAGTACCAGGTATTGAAGCAGAAATACCTGGCAGCGGTCCTTAAGAAGAACAACGGCGAACTTGCTCCTGATGCCAATTCTACCATACGCTTTACCTACGGTACTGTTGAAGGATACCAGCCGGCCGATGCAGTGGAGTACAAACCCTTTACAACACTGACAGGAGTCATGGAAAAAGAGACCGGTGAATTCCCGTTCAGTGTTCCGCAAAAGCTTAAAGATTTGTACAAAGCAAAGGATTTCGGACGCTATGAGGATAAGAACCTGAACAATATTGTTACCTGTTTCCTCAATACTACCAATGTGACCGGCGGCAATTCAGGTTCACCCACTCTCAATGCAAGGGGCGAGCAGGTCGGCATTATTTTTGACATGACCTATGAAAGCGTTATCGGTGATTATTATGTGATCCCCGAGCTGCAGCGCACAATCAGTGTCGATATCAGGTATGTGCTTTTTATTACAGAAAAATTTTCCGGTGCCGATTTTATATTGAAAGAGATCGGTATTTAGGAAGACAGCTGTTTATACAGAGCAGGTACATGTAATACAATGCATAGGGCTGTATCAAAAGCCAGTCTGTTTTCTGCCGGTTTACCATGTTGAGCGCCCAGGAAAAATGCGGGTCATACTGCGGCTACACAGCGCTGGCTCAGCACAGTCCGGCATGAACAGAGTCATTTGATACAGCCATTATGCGGGGTTCCAGGCTGCTGAGCGTCATCCATGTTTGAAGATTACTAAAAAAAGATATATTCATTGTTCCGGAGAGTGACAGCCGAGTTCTGCAGGTTTTACCTGCAGGCGCCGGCTGTGCCTGCAGATCCTACACAAGGGGACAGTCCTATGAATCAAACCATTGACAGCAGTGTAAATCAGCGGTTTACTTCCCGAATAACCTTTTTACTCAGTGTCCTCGGTATTGCCGTGGGAACCGGCAATATCTGGCGTTTCCCCAGAATAGCGGCCCAGTGCAGCGGCGAGAACGGAGCCGGCGCATTCCTGATTGCCTGGGTTATTTTCCTGTTCGCCTGGAGCATCCCTCTCATTATTGCCGAGTACGCTCTGGGCAGGCATTACAGAAGCGGTGTAATTACTGCGGTGTCAAAAGCCGCGGGTAAGGCACTTTCCTGGATGGGGACATTTATAGCTTTTGTTTCAACGGCAATAACCTTTTTCTATTCTGTTATTGTGGGCTGGTGTATTTACTATTTTTTCCGAATGCTTCTGAATCCCCTTCCTGCGTCACCCGATGCATCTATGGCTGTATGGAACAGTTATCAGTCCAGCCCCTGGCCCCTGGCCTTTCATGCTGCTGCCATGCTTGTGGGCACCCTGGCAATATGGAAGGGAGTCAAGTCCATTGAAAAGGTAAACAAGGTGCTGATACCCACGCTGCTCTGTATTGTACTGATTTCTGTTATCCGCGCCCTGACCCTGCCCGGCGCACTGGAGGGAGTAAAATATCTCTTTACACCCCAGTGGGATCAGCTGGCCAGGCCGCGTATCTGGCTTGAAGCCCTTACCCAGAATGCGTGGGATACAGGGGCGGGATGGGGTCTGTTTCTGACATATGCCGCGTACATGAAAAAAGAGCACGGACTGGTAAAGAACGCCTTTTTTACGGGTATAGGCAACAATACCATATCTATTCTTTCGGGTATTATGATATTCGGAACCGTGTTTGCCGTCCTTACAACAGGTATGAATATGACCAGGCCCGAGATACTGGAGGTCATGAAAACCAGCGGCCCGGCCTCAACAGGACTCACCTTTATATGGATGCCGCAGCTGTTCGCACGAATGATGCTGGGACACCCCATAGCAGTGCTGTTTTTCCTGGGCCTGACCTTCGCAGGATTTTCATCGCTCATTGCCATGCTCGAACTGCCCACCAGAGTGGTTGTGGACGCAGGCGTTAAACGGCCGTATGCTATAGCTATTGTTGTGGGTGTCAGCTATGTGCTGGGCATCCCGTCGGCCATGAACCTCAACCTTCTGAGCAATCAGGACTTTGTCTGGGGTCTTGGCCTGATCCTTTCAGGCGCGTTCATAGCAGTGACCCTGATCAGGGCCGGTATCAGCAGGATGCGAACACAGGTGATCCTGGCTGATGAGAATGACATGCATATCGGCAAGTGGTGGGAGATCGAGGTGTCCCGGGTTGTGCCCGTCATGGCGGGTATCCTGCTGCTGTGGTGGCTGAGCCTGTGCGTCCTGGTATACGCACCCGACACCTGGTGGAATCCGCTTAAAGGCTACAGCATTGCTACGGTGCTGTGCCAGTGGCTGGTTGTGCTGGTCATATTTATCGCGGCAAACCGATGGATTTCCAGTCACATGGTTAAAGAATGAAGCAGGCCGCCATAGCGTTTTTAAGCGCCATGACTACTGCAATTACATTGGAGCCAAGGATGAGACGGTTGGGCATATCTCTGATATTTTTCGGAACATTGGCAGTACAGCCAGTTTACTGATAAAATTGAAAAATAAAAGCGATTTCCAGGGTATTCTATACATTCAGACGAAGTTGATATAATGAGCAGCGGGGATTATGCAGACAATGGATGAACATGCGGACACAGGCCAGGCTGACCTGTTTGAATCAGCCGGTATTGTAACGGGGCTCACCGAAGAGCAGCGGGAAGCTGTGGAGTTCGGCGCAGGGCCCCTGCTCATCGTGGCAGGCGCGGGAACCGGTAAAACTATGGTCATAACCCGCCGTATTGCCCGGCTCATAATAGATAGGGAAGCACTGCCTGAACAGATACTGGCCCTGACTTTTACGGAAAAAGCAGCGGCAGAAATGGAAGAGCGGGTAGACATGCTGCTGCCTTACGGCCTTGCCAATGTGCAGATATCCACATTTCACTCTTTCGGCGATTCTCTGCTCAAACAGTACGGGCTTGAAATGGGTATCAATCCCGATTACCAGGTGTTGTCCCAGCCTGAACAGGCGATCTTTTTTCAGGAGCATATTTTTGACCTGCCCCTGGAGCGGTACCGTCCCCTGGGCAATCCCACAAAATTCATCCAGCACATACTGCGGGTGATATCCAGGGCAAAAGATGAAGACATTTCGCCTGAAGCGTATACAGCTTTCGCGGAAAAACTGGCTGATAAGGCAAAACAGAATCCTGATGATCCTGAACTGGCTGAATCGGCACAGAAGCATATGGAAGTAGCGCGTACATACTCAACATACCAGGAGCTCCTTATAAAACACGGCAAAGTCGATTTCGGCGACCAGGTATTTATGGCCCTGAAACTATTGCGGGAGAATCCTTCGGTTCTGTCAACCATACGGAGGAATATTAAATATATTCTGGTCGATGAATTCCAGGATACCAATTTTACCCAGTACCAGCTTGTCAAACTGCTGGGAGGCGAAAACGGAAACATTACGGTTGTCGGTGACGATGACCAGTCCATCTATAAATTCAGAGGCGCGGCTATATCCAATATCCTGGGGTTTATCGATGACTATCCTTCGGCCCGGCAGGTGGTCCTTACCAGGAATTTCCGCTCTACCCAGAACATACTGGATGCGGCATACAACCTTATACGGAACAACAATCCCGACCGGCTGGAAGTAAAAAACCGTATCAACAAACAGCTTGTGGCAGTGTCGGAGGAGATGATACCTGTTGAACAGATCCGGTGTGATACCGGTGTTACAGAGGCCGATACTGTGGCCTCAATTATCGCGGAACTGGCAGAGGACAACGTGTGTTCCTTCCAGGATATTGCTGTGCTGGTGCGGACCAATGCCATGGCAGACGCGTTTATCCGGGGCCTGAACATGCGGAACATCCCGTGGTTTTTTTCAGGCAACAAGGGGCTGTACGAACGGCCCGAAGTCAAAGTGCTTATCTCATTTCTCAATGTTCTGTGCGATCCGGAAAACAGCCAGCACCTGTACAATCTGGCAGCGTCGGAACTGTACGAGATAAAACCAATGGGAGAACTCCTGACCCTGTTCAGCAGCGCCATGCGGCAGCACAGAAGCCTTTTTTCGGTATTTACCGAGATCTGTACTGATGAAGAAACACAAGTCTCAGCCGGGACCGTGCTCTCAATACGCAAGCTCCTCAAAGATGTTGCCGAATACCAGGAAACGGCCCGGGATAATATAACCGGGTTTGTACTGTATCAGTTCATTACGGGGTCAGGATATCTGAAGAAGCTCACATCAGTGGAGAGTGTTGAGAACAACAGGAAGATACAGAATATCGCGCGTTTTTTTGATGTCATATGGTCTTTTGCCCAGATAGCTGCAGATGACCGTGTTGTGTTTTTTGTCCAGCATCTCAAGCGGCTTATGGATGCCGGAGACAATCCCCCGGTGGCAGAAGCAGACCGCGATGAAGACGCGGTTTCCATCTCAACTGTACACAAGGCCAAGGGGCTGGAATGGCCGGTTGTATTCATGGTGGGCCTTGCCCACAGCAAATTCCCGGCCAGACGGAAATCTAACACCATAGATCTGCCCCGGGAGCTTGTGCAGGAGTTTGTGCCCGCAGGCGATGTACATATGCAGGAGGAACGGCGGCTGTTCTATGTTGGCATGACGCGGGCCAAACAGCGGCTGTATTTTACAAGTGCGGCCAATTACGGCGGCAAACGCAGACAGAAGTGCAGCCAGTATGTACAGGAGGCCCTGGACCGGCCGGTGATCGATGAAGAAATCAGAAAAAGCAATGCAGTGGAGCAGATAGAACGGTATGGAGCGCCCTCAATAAATGACCGTGAAACAATGGCACCTGTTCCCCCTGATACAGTAGTGAATTTGTCCTATTATCAGATCGATGACTACAATACCTGCCCCCTCAAATATAAATACGCCCATATCCTGCATCTGCCCTTCTTCCACCACAGCATTGTGTACGGCAAGGCTGTGCACGCGGCTATTGAGCGGTATTACCGGCACATTATTCTGAATTCGCCGGTGACGGTTGACGACCTGTACGACGCCTATGAAAAGGCGTGGAGGAATATCGGGTTTCTTTCCCGGGAACATGAAGAGCGGAGATTTGAGGCGGGCAAAGCCGCACTGCTCGGTTTTTTCAACGATGAACAGAAACGGAAACATGATGCCTCGAAGATCCTTGTGGAAGAATCCTTCAGTTTTATGAAGGACTTCAACCGAGTGGCCGGCCGGTGGGATCTCCTGGAACAGCGGGATGGAGATATCATTATCGCCGATTTCAAGACGTCGGAAGTGTATCAGCAGGACAAAGCCGATAAAAAAGCCAAAGAGAGTATGCAGCTTGCAGTTTACGCTCTGGCATATGAGGCAAAATACGGAACAATGCCTGACCGGGTCGAGCTCAGGTTCGTTGAGTCCGGACTTGTGGGGACTGCGCCGGTGACTGAAAAGATGATAAAGAAAGTCTATGAGCAGATAGAAACAGCAGCCGCAGGAATACGGAGCCGTGAGTATGAGGCGACACCGGGGTACCAGCAGTGCCGTTTCTGCGCATTTGACAAGATATGCCCGAGTTTCCATGCGGGGTAGGAGGTATAAAAGAGGGGTGCATTATGGATGCTGAAGCACTGGCACAGCGGTGGGACTGTGACCTGATTGCCAAAATCGTAACAGCGCTGAATGCCGGAGAATCGATAACGGGCCTGGCAGCAGAAGCAGGACTGCCCCGGGGCGAAGAACCTGCCAGGGGCAGCATAGACCTGCGGGGCATAGATTTTTCTTATCAGAACCTGCGCGGGCCGTGGCATGTGGAAAAGAGCAAACGGTACCGGTTCGGTGTCATGCTTCAGGGTGCAGACCTTTCCTGGGCCGATCTGTCCTGGGCCCTTCTTCCCAGGGCCGTCCTCACCGATGCTGTACTGGCCGATGCCCGGCTTAACAATACCGAACTGATCTACGCTGACCTTTCAGGCGCAGACCTGACCGGTGCGGACATGGGGGGAGTCTGGCTGCTCGACACCAAACTGGCCGGGGCCCGGGTGGAGCCGGAGCAGCTGAAGACGCGCAGAAAACTGGGCCAGCTCGATTTTGATTATAACGCGTATATCTTGAAATAGAACACAGTTTCGTTTCACGGGAAAGGGGGCGGATATGAACAGCAGCAGCGATAAACATACACTTCCCCGGTCGTTTGAGCAGCTTATCAGGCAGTCCGATAAACCGGTGCTAGTAGATTTCTGGGCTGAGTGGTGCGGGCCCTGCAGGATGGTGAGCCCGGCCATTGAAAAAATCGCGTCGGAGCTCAAGGGGAAAATACTGACGGTCAAGGTCAATGTGGACAAAAAAAAGCATATTGCCGCGGCCTATCAGATAACAGGCATACCTACCATAATGCTTTTTGTAAATGGTGAACCGGAAATGCGGCTGTCAGGAGCCTACCCCTATGAAGTACTGAAACAGGAGATAGAAAAACGGCTGCAGTCCCGCTGATGACAGAGGGGACACGGCTGCATTGATCACCGGAGGATGAGATCCCGGCAGCGCAGCGGGAAAGACAAGAATTGTAATCAGGAGGTGCAGAGTGAATAGGCACACAGCCTTGTTTGCTGCAGTGTGCGGCGCGGCCTGGTGTTTGACTGTTCTGACATGTGAGAAACCGGCCCATAAACAGAGTGCCGTGTCTCTGGCTGATCCGTTCATAGGAACAGGCGGCCACGGGCACACGTTTCCCGGCGCAACAGTGCCATTCGGCGGGGTTCAGCTGAGCCCTGATACCCGTATAGAGGGATGGGACGGGTGTTCAGGCTACCACTATTCCGACGATGTGGTGTACGGGTTCAGCCACACTCATCTGAGCGGCACAGGCGTGCCTGACCTGTGCGACATACTCTTCATGCCCTTTTCAGGAGATCCTGTACTGCAAAACGGTTACGGCAGTTCTCCCGATTCAGGGTACGCTTCACGGTTTTCCCATAAAAAAGAGAAAGCAGTGCCGGGATACTATTCGGTAATGCTGGATGATTATGACATCCTGGCTGAACTGTGTGCCGGTATCCGTACCGGCATGCACAGATACACCTTTAACCGCAAGGGCAAACAGGGTATTATCATAGACCTGACCCACCGGGACCGTGTGATCGATTCTGGTATTGCCGTTGTCAGTGATACTGAGATCGAGGGGTACAGGATTTCATCGTCGTGGGCCGATTCCCAGTTTGTCTATTTTGCCGTGCGGTTCAGCCGGCCCTTTACATCCTGTGATATCGCCCTTAATGACCGGATCATACCCGGTATGAACAAGGCATCGGGTACACGGGTTAAAGCCGTTGTGCGCCTGCAGCCCGAAAGCGTTCCATTGGAAGCGGCCGTGGGTATCTCGGCGGTTGATATTGCCGGCGCGTGGAAAAATCTGGAGGAAGATTCAGCAGGGCGGTCTTTCGATGCTGCAAGGGTCCGGGCCGACAGCATGTGGCAGCAGGCCCTGAGTTCCGTCGATGTGACCGGCGGAACCAGAGAGCAGCGGCGTATTTTTTACTCAGCGCTGTACCACTGTTTTATCGCACCCAATATGTACATGGATGCTGACGGGAGGTACCGGGGCACCGACCTGAATATCCACAGGGCTGAAGGTTTTACCAATTATACTGTATTCTCTCTGTGGGATACATTCCGGGCCGCACATCCCCTGTACACTATTCTCCGCCGGGACCTTACCAATGATTTCATCAATACCATGCTGCATCAGTACAAAAACGGCGGGTTTCTGCCCATGTGGGAACTGACAGCAAATTATACACACTGCATGATCGGGTACCACGCAGTATCAGCTATTGCCGATGCCTATGCAAAGGGTATTCGCCGATATGACGCAGCGCTGGCCCTGGAGGCCATGAAACACAGCGCCATGCAGAACAGGTTCGGGACAGACGCGTACCGCGCCTACGGGTTTATCCCTATGGACCGGGAAGGCGAATCCGTTTCCAAGACTCTTGAGTACGCGTATGACGACTGGTGTATCGCCACCATGGCCGGTTTGCTGGGCAGGCAGGCAGATCATGATGCGTATATGAAGCGGGCCCAGTATTACAGAAACATTTTTGATCCGGGTACCCGTTTCATGCGTGCCCGCGCCAATGGTATGTGGGGACAGCCTTTTGACCCTGCCGAAGTCAATTTCAATTTTACTGAAGCCAATTCATGGCAGTACTCTTTTTTCGCGCCTCATGATGTGTCGGGCCTTATGGACCTGTACGGGGGTGATGACGCATTTACAGACAGGCTCGACAGCCTGTTTTCTGCTGATGCAGACCTTACAGGCAGGCATCAGCCCGATATTACCGGGCTTATAGGCCAGTACGCCCATGGCAATGAACCGAGCCACCATATTGCGTATCTTTATGCGTACGCGGGGAAACCGTGGAAAACCCAGGAGAAGGTCAGCACCATTCTCCGCACCATGTATACAGACAAACCTGACGGATTGAGCGGCAACGAGGACTGCGGTCAGATGTCGGCCTGGTATGTGATGAGCGCCCTTGGAATATACCCGGTGTGCCCGGGCAGCCCTGTGTATGTTCTGGGAGCACCCCTGTTCCACCGGGCTGTGCTGCACCTGGAGAACGAAAAGGACTTTGTGATCATAACAAAGGGCAGGTCAGAAAAGAACTGTTATATACAGTCGGCTTTGCTCAACGGCCGGCCTCTTAAGCGGTCTTTTTTAACCCATGACGAGATCATGCAGGGCGGAGAGCTTTCCATTGTATTTTCATCAAAACCGAACCGGGAGTGGGCGGCCGACGCAGGCCGGCCTGTATCGGCCGTTACAGGAACACCCATAACACGGGCTCCCTTTGCTGCCGGGGCGGGGCGCACCTTCCGTGATTCGGTCCTGGTGTCTCTTCAGGCGCCGGATTCCGGTGCAGTGATCCACTACACCCTGGACGGCACAGTACCGGGAACAGCGGCCATGACCTATTCAGAGCCCTTTTATCTGTATGAGACACGTACCGTTATGATGAAAGCATCTGCTCCGGGCAGGATGCCGGGATTTCCTGTAAAAGCTGAATTTACAAAAATCGGCCATAATTGGGATATCTCGCTGAACACCATGTATGACAGCCAGTACACAGCCGGCGGGAACGGAGCCCTTATTGACAATCTCCGCGGAGGCAGTGATTTCAGGACGGGCCGGTGGCAGGGGTATCAGGGCCGCAATCTCGATGCGGTCATAGACATGAAGCAGCATGTGACAGTAACCCGGGTATGCGCCGGTTTTCTGCAGGACCAGCGTTCCTGGATATGGCTGCCGAAGAATATGACTGTGTATATTTCCTCCGACGGAGAGAATTTTTCAAAAGCCGGCTCTATAAGTCATGATGTTCCTGAAACACAGGAAGGCACTGTTTGCAGGGAACTCTGCGTCTCTCTTGCCCCGTGCAAGGCCCGGTTCATACGGGTTGTTGCCGAGAATATCGGAACCATACCGCCGTGGCACCGGGGCGCCGGCAATCAGGCCTGGGTATTCGCCGATGAGATTACAATACATCAGGAGGCCCCCTGATGGCCCATGCCGGAGACAGGGAGACCAGAAGGATTCATGAACTGCTGGCCGTTGACCGGTCTGTGCAGTCCCGGGAGCAGGCATATGTCGCGGGCATTGATGAAGCAGGCCGGGGCCCCCTGGCCGGACCGGTTGTGGCAGCGGCAGTTGTGTTTGACAGCAACGTGTATATCGAAGGGATAAATGATTCAAAAAAACTGAGCTCGGCAAAACGCAGCTCTTTGGCAGAACAGATACAGGAAGCGGCTTTGGATGTGGGTATAGGCATTGCCAGTGTCCAAGAGATAGACAGTATCAATATACTCAGGGCGACTCATGTAGCAATGGGACGAGCTGTGGCGGGACTGCATATAAAACCCCTGTTCCTTCTGGTCGACGGCCGCGATGCGCCGGACATGGGGTGGCCCTGCCAGTCAATAATCGGCGGCGACGGGAAGTCCTTTTCCATTGCTGCAGCATCAATAATTGCCAAAGTTACACGTGACGCAATGATGACGGAACTGGACAGGCAGTATCCCCTGTACGGCTTTCAGCAGAACAAGGGATACGGTACAAAAAAGCATGTGGAGGCTCTGAAAAAACACGGGAAGTGTCCCGGGCACAGGCATACCTTCCACGTAAAAGGCTGGGGGGAGAGGCCTGAATGACCGGCAGGAATAAAAGTATTGGAAAACGGGGGGAAGATGCAGCTGCAGCCTATCTTCAGCAAAAGGGATATACAATAATCGGCCGTAATTACAGAGCAGGACGGGGAGAGATAGATATTGTGGCGCTGCATGATAAAACACTGGTTTTTATTGAAGTAAAGAGCAATGCAACCATGAAATACGGACTGCCCGAAGAACGTGTGGACAGAAAAAAGCAGCAGCAGATCGCGAGGATCGCCCAGTGTTTCATGGAAAGAGAAGACTTGGCGTTTGATGACTGCCGTTTTGACGTAATTTCAGTTACATTTCAGAAGGAAGTGGAGATAAATCATATCAAAGATGCGTTTCTCGCTCAGCGGGATGTGTGATTGTCGGGGAAAATGCTGTGCTTCTTTTTTACCGGCGCTCCCCATACAAGGAGGAGGGCGATAAATATTATTGCGATAATGGTTTGTAACATGTCGGCTCCTTTTTTCCTCTTCATATATATAGACACATTAAGGAGCAAAATAGTTGCATGAAAAAAATATTTTTTTTGGAGGAGTCATGAGAGCGCGATATACAAGTGTTGTTCTGATATGCGCGGTTTTGCTGAGCTGTGAGAATCTGCGGCAGGCGGTTGGAACCAGCAGTGTAAATGAGAGTACTGCGGCGGTTTCGGAATTCAGCTTATCTCATCCTGATATTGCTGTGCTGAAAGACGGTTCGTGTATGACAGTGTTCGTCCGCGGAAATGAGGCCGGCTCACAATCCATTGCTTTGACAAGGTCCAGAAAGAATATCCGGGGCTGGTCCAGGCCTGCAGATATTATCAGGACAGCATGGCGGGCACAAAACCCGGCCATTGCCCAGCTTATGGACGGCCTTGTGGTTGTACTGTTTTCCCAGTCGAGGTTTGATGAGAACTCGGGGAAGTATGTGCCCATCGGAGTGTTTATGACGGAATCCTATGATGACGGCAGAACCTTTACCGCACCCCGTATGGTTATTCAGGACAACGGCCGGGATATTCAGGTTTCGGGCAGTCTGAGAGAAATTGACAACGGGCGCATGGTGTTTGCCGCATGGTCTGCTGCCGGGGCCGGGGGCGAGTCGGACTGTTTTGTGTTTGTATCCGATGACCGCGGTATTTCATGGCGCAAAATTCCTGTGTTTTCAGGTACTATGGCCGGCAGTATCCTGCTTTCAAATCCGTCAGTAATACAGACCGAATACGGATGTGTATGCCTGATGCAGGGGAGTGACGGATTTTTATACCAAAGCAGCGCTTCCCGTATTGACGGAGAGTGGCCTGTTCCCCGGCGTACAAACCTTGAAGGAGCGGCGCCCTGCCTGGCCTTTCCTGAGACGGGTACTTTGTATACGCTGTTTTCAGACACGTGGCCCCTCGGCATCAGTACCGCCCGCAGCTATAACAGAGGCATGACGTGGGAGGACGAGAAGCCCCTGACACAGGGAAACGGCGTGTACGGTTCTATTTCCCTGAAGGCATCGGGCAGTGACCTGTTTTACGTGTGGCTGAACCGTACCAGCGGCGAATACAGTGTGAACGTGCGTCAGCAGGCTGCAGACCTTCCCAGGGCGCCGCGGGGAGTATCAGCCGCGTTATTACCGGATTCCACTGTGCATATCCGGTGGAACACACAGGCCGGGGTTGATTACTATGTTGTGTACCGGGGCCCTGCCGATTCGGCCGATGTACCCGGAAAAATGAGAATGGTGCACACAGCAGCTGAATCCCGGTATGCCGACCATTCAATTGAACCGGGAAAAGGGTACTGGTACCAGGTTACTGCAGTGTGCGGCGCAGGAAAACTGATGCAGGATACAGGTATGGAGAGCCGGCATTCAAAACCGGTGCGTATTTATGTTAAGTAGATGAATAACCCGATGCGGGGCTGCAGTATTTTATGCTGATACGTAGAAAAACGAATATGGAGCCGGGAGCACATGACAATTAATAATGAAGACCATACTACAATGAATTCAGCAGGGCCGTGGTATTCACGGGTGCTGCTGTGCGGAAAGCAGGCATTTCATCCCTCACTGAAGACCGCGTACTGGATACTGTCAATAAGCGTACCTGTATCATTCGGTGTGTTCATTCTGCAGTATACCGGCGCTCTCCATGTAATCGCCCGGTTTTTCACTCCTCTCTTTCTGCATCTGGGCCTGCCCGGAGAGTCGGCTATTGTGTTTGCTACAGCCTGTTTCCTCAATGTCTATTCCAGCATCGTTGTTATACAGACGCTGGGGTTTGCCGGAAGGACAGTAACCATTCTTGCTCTTATGTGCCTTGTTTGCCACAATCTGCCTGTTGAGAGCGTTGTACAGAAAAAGACAGGAGCCCCAGCCTGGAAAATGGTCGTGATCCGCCTGGCCGGAGCTGTAGCCGGAGGATTTGTCCTTAACAGGCTGCTGCCTGCTGAAGCAGGTTCTGTTGTGCAGGCTGCGGCAGAACAGGCCGGAGCAGCAGCAAGTTTTCTTATGCAGCTGCAGGCATGGTTTTTCAGCACCATGCTGTTCTGTGTAAAGATCATCCTCTTTATCACTATGCTGATGATCCTCCAGCGGGTTATGGAGGAGTTCGGCATTACAACATTTCTGTCGCGGCTGCTCAAATATCCCCTCATGGTTCTGGGTGTGCCCCATGAAGCGGCGTTCCTGTGGATCGTTGCCAATACTATTGGCCTGGCATACGGAGCCGGCGTACTCATAGATTACACTGAACGGGGAAAGATATCGAAGAATCACGCACTGCTGCTGAATTATCACATTGCCGTGTCTCATTCTCTGTTCGAAGATACGCTGCTGTTTGTTGCCATTGGTGTGTCTGCCGGATGGATCATCTTTCCCCGGCTGGCACTGGCAGCAGTTGTTGTTTGGGCCAAACGCTTGATTGACTGGACAGTGGCCCGTGTTTCTATGGCTAAACAGTAAAACAGCACTGACGGCCGGCATACCTGGTATGCAGTAATAAGAGCTTGATATTTGGCTGCTGCGGCTGTATATTATTCAGCAAAGAACGGAAACACACAATCAGGAAGAACAATGAATGATCCAAAGAACGCCGGGGTGAAAACATCGGGAATCAAATTCTGCGACCTCCGGTGCCCCCACGCGTCCATTCCCACAGAAGAGGCTATTGACGGCGCAAAGAGCTGCCGGACATTTTCCGCCCTGTACTGCGGTAAACTTAAAAAATATGTAACAAAGAACTCGCCCTGCGCAGCGCAGTTCGGCACAAGGCGCCCTAAATCTACCTGGTAATCATCATTTAAAACGGTTTACATCAATCCCGTATTTACTTATTTTGTATCCAATTTTCCGCTCGGTAGTATCAAGAAGCCGGGCAGCTTTCGCCCTGTTTCCCTTGGTGGATTTCAGGGCGTCCTGTATCAGTTCCTTTTCATAGGAGGCAACAGCAGCAGAAAGGGAACGGTTGGGCAGAGTATTGCTGCTTTCAGCAGTCTGCAGGCTGGGAGGCAGGTGGTAGCTGTGAATGACCTGGTCTTCACAGAGCAGCACAGCCCGTTCAATACAGTTTTCAAGTTCCCGTACATTGCCGGGCCAGTGGTAGCGCATGAGCATGTCTATGGCCGGGGTAGAGATCCTTTTTATGACTTTTTTATGTTTCCTGCCGTATTTGAGCATGAAGTGATCTGCCAAAAGAAGGATATCGGTCTTGCGGTCCCGAAGCGGCGGGATATAAATGGAGAAAATATTGAGACGGTAATAAAGGTCTTCACGGAACCGGCCGTCAGCAATCATCTGTTCCAGGTCGGCATTGGTGGCTGCGATGATACGGGCGTCTGTGTGAATAGTCCTTGTGCCTCCGACCCGTTCAAACTGCTGGTTCTGCAGAACCCGCAGCAGTTTCACCTGGGTAGGCATGGTCAGTTCACCGATTTCATCGAGAAAAATGGTTCCCAGGTTTGCCAGTTCGAACCGCCCCTTTTTCGCGGAAACAGCGCCTGTAAAGGCCCCTTTTTCGTACCCGAAAAATTCTGACTCAATAAGAGTTTCGGGAACGGCGGCGCAGTTAACCCTTATAAACGGTTTATCACTCCGTAAAGAGTTGTAGTGTATGGCTTCGGCAATGAGTTCTTTGCCCGTACCTGACTCGCCCCAGAGCAGAGCAGTAGTGTCAGTGCGCGCAATACGGGCGACCTGTTCGTACACATCACGCATTTCGTGGCTGTTGCCGATGATATTGTTGAAATTGTACTCCTGATGAAGTTTCTGCTGCAGTACAACATTCTGGTCGAGGAGTTTCTCTTTTTCCCGGGCTATAATGTTGTGAACCCGTATGGGCTGAAGCAGGGCTGAGGCAACCAGAGTAATGAATTTTAACGTGCTTTCATAGTCCCGGCGGGCATAATAAGGCAGTGTGACTGCCAGAAGCCCAAGAGTCTTATAATCAAGGGTAATGGGCACAACAATGAGCGTCTCCTCTTTTTCATGAAGCGTGTCACGGTATTTTGTAAGAGTGTGTACCGACGCCTCTTTGGATGCCTGTGAAATGACAACAGGCTTACCCGATTCAATAATCTGCCCCAGGGGTGTGTCATCAAAAGGGAGCACCTTTTCCTCCAGCTGTATCCTGAATCCTGTGGATGCGCCGGCATACATGTTCTGTTTCTCATCGTTGCAGAGGAATACAATACCGGATTTTATACCATAGGAATGTTTCAATATGTTTAACGAAGCAAGAAGTGCTTCCTTGAGAACCATTGTACGCGATACAGCTTTGTTGATTTCTATCAGAATGCTGAGTTTTTTGATTGTTTTAGGTGCTTTTTGTGTTTTTGTCATGGTGGATCCTACAAAAATGGAATTATTGACTTGATAAGATACAAAATTGTAGGAAATATGGCAAGAAGAAAAGGCATATTACAGCAGTCTGTTCACGCGTGAAGCGTGTCCTGTGTGCCGCTCCGGCAGTCCTGTCATACAAAAATGTCATCTTGGTAGAAATAAAATACGAAAATGTAGGAAAAATGGGGGCTGTCTGCTTCGGCACTGGGCGTGATTCTGGTAGGGTGCATCATTTTAAGTATATAATAAACAATAATATAAGCCTTTTTATCGTTTGCCGTCTGCTGTTCTGTACATGAGTGGCACTATGCTTGCAATGAAATATGAAATATTGGTAACACATGTCATATTCAAACATAATGGAGGGAACTGTGCCAGAAGAAAAAATTTTAAAGGAGATCAAAGACAAGAACATCGATTTTTTATATCTGCTGTTTACCGATATTAACGGGCTGACCAAGAAAGTAACAATTCCGGCTTCCATGGTAAAGAGCGCTCTTTCCCACGGCATATGGTTTGACGGGTCGTCAATAGACGGATTTGCCCGTATATGCGAATCTGATATGCACTTGAAACTCGATACTGATACATTTTCCATGCTTCCCTGGACCGAGAAGAACGGAAGGAGCGCCCAGATTATCTGTGATGTGTATCTGCCTGATGATGAGCCTTTTGAGGGTGACCCCCGCGGCGTGCTCAAGCGGACAGTTGCCCAGGCAAGGGATATGGGTTTTGAATTTCTGGTCGGCCCGGAAATCGAGTTTTTTCTTCTGGAACGGGATAAGCTTCCGGGCCTGTGTCCCCATGACCGAAAAGGCTACTTTGACCTTGGTGTGCAGAGCCGGGCTGTAAAGATCTGCCAGGATGCCATGAAAGATATGGCTCTTCTGGGATACGAGTGTGAATCATACCACCATGAAGTGAGCCACGGCCAGCATGAGATAGGCATGCAGTACGGACCGGCCATCCATATTGCCGACAGCATTATTACCCTGAAGCATGTGCTGAGAAGCCAGGCCCGTACACAGGATTTTAAGGTAACGTTTATGCCCAAACCTGTTTCAGGCGTAAACGGAAGCGGAATGCATGTTCACCAGAGCCTCAGTGACGGGTCAGGCACCAACCTGTTCTACTCGGCAGACGATCCGTATAATATTTCCCGGCTGGCATACCATTTCCTGGCAGGCCAGATAGAGCATGCCCGGGCCATTGCAGCTATTGCCGCGCCCACAGTTAACTCGTACAAGCGGCTGGTACCCGGGTTTGAGGCGCCGGTCTACATCTGCTGGGGACGGGTTAACAGATCGGCCCTCATCCGGATTCCCATGGCAACAAGGAGTAATGCCAAAAGCGGCGCGCGTATGGAGCTGCGGTGCCCCGACCCGTCGGCAAATCCGTATCTGGCATTTGCTGCTATGCTGGCTGCCGGCCTCGACGGTATTGCAAAGAAGCTGGATCCGCCGCCGCCCATGGAAGAGAATGTATACGGTTTCAGCCATGAGAAACTGAAACAGGAAAATATTTCCACTCTGCCGTCAAGCCTTAATTCTGCGGTACAGGCCCTGGAAAAAGATGACCTGATCAGGAAAACATTTGGAAACGATTTGACCGCCCATTTTATACATGCCAAAAAGCAGGAGTGGCGTGAGTTTCTGATGAATGTTACATCCTGGGAAGTGGAACGGTACCTGTGATTATCGCGCCGCGGGCGCTATGCCGCAGGTAACATGATTTGACAGAGGCCCCGGATACGGGGCCTCATTTTTTTACTCCATGCTGAACTGCGCGGGACATCACAAACAGCCCTCCCGGTGATGCCGGAAAAATGAAGACGTATTTCACTGAACCGTTATTTTTAAATCCGAAAATGATAATTTCGCCGTTGCAGAAGATTACAGGGGTTTTTGCCTGCCTGAATCGGCATTGAACATTTATTAGGCTTGCCGGCATACCGGCCCGCGGGGACTTGTACTGATTCCGGCCATGTCCCGGTCTCTGAGAATGATAGTTCATATTTCCTCTGATTTCAGTATGGAATGTAAGTATATGTAAATAAACATTTTGAGTTCGATAATTAAATCCTGCTTAAAATGGTATGGAATTTGCCTGTTACCTGTTATTATGTCATAAAATATTACGGGAGATTGTATATGATACAGCGGTATTCTGTAAAGCCGGAACGTTTCACATTATTTTTTATCTGCCTGCTTGTATGTATTGTTACAGCAGGCGCAGCCGGGGCCGGAATTAACGACCTGAAAATTGCTGAACATAAAGTGCTCGATGTCGACGGATTCAGCTGCGACCTGGCTCTTGATCCGCGGAACGGAAACCTGCATGTGCTGTGGGTGTCTCACGGAGAACTGAAGCATACAGTCCGTTTTTTTACCGGATCATGGAGCGCGGTGGAAACTGTCAGCACCGGCGGCAGGGTTGTGCACGGGCAGGAGGAGGCTGATGCGGCCAGGAAATGCGCAGCAATAGATATAGATGCTACAGGCCTGTGCCATATTGTTTTCGCCTATGCCGGAGGAGAGATATTCTATCTTTCAGGTACACCCGGCTCGTGGTCCAGTCCGGTACAGATCGTGGAAAAAGGGCGGTACTCAATATTTACCGATATTGCGGTATCGGGCGGGAGCATATATGTTGTATACGAGGATGCCGATCCTGACAAGATATACTCGGTCATTCAGTCGCAGGGTGTATGGGGAAATCCTCAGCTGATTGCTACGGGCGAATATCCCGCTCTTGAGCGCGGGTTTGACGGTACTGTGTATTTTCTGTGCAGGGGAACAAATGCAACTCAGCACAACGCAAAATTCGGATATATCTATCCCGGTGATACAGAATGGACCATTAAACGGAATGTGACTAATGCGCCCAGCAGGCTGGGCCACGGGCCCGGCATGGCTGTGGGAACCGATAAAGTATACATCGCGTGGAACAGCAGCACCGGTGTTGAAGTGGGGGAAAAAAAGACAGAGCTATACTGCGCGCAGGCCGATATCCCCGGAAATACATGGAATCCCCGCATGGGAAGTACAGAGCCTATCTATTATGAGAACACGGGAGATCCTCATTCACGGGTTGCCATCTATTCTGACGGGCTCATTCTGTACATGAACGGCGCACGCAAGGAGCGGTTTGCTGTGTGGGACGGTCATGCGTGGAGCAGTACGAGAAATGCGCCGTGGAATGACAATAACAGCTACGGTGACAAACACTACCTGGCTTTGGCAAATGACGGAAGAACCGTGTGGGTGGCATCGTCCAGCGCCGGGTACACAAACAAGACAGTATCGGTCAGCGGTATAACCAACCCTGACGCCACATCAAATTTTGATAACCTGAGCAATGATGCAGCGGCACTGAGCATTGTGCCGAAAACAACCATGTACGAAGCCGGTTTCAGCGGGCGGATCGCCATAGATCCTGTAACCGGTGACCTGCATACAATCTGGGTTTCCAACGGAGATATTATGCACAGGACCAGGCAGTTCGGCGCACAGACATGGTCTGATCCCGAAACCCTGCCCGACAATGGAGCCTATGTTGAAGGCCTGGAGAACGGCCAGTTTCTGAGATACTGCGCTGATATCGATGTTGACGACCAGGGCGGAATACATGTTGTATTCGCGTCGAGAGACGGCAGTATCGGGTATCTGGAAAACACTTCGGGAACATGGGCCGATCCGGTTGTTATCACCTCGACCTCACAAGGCGCTATTTATACTGATATAGCGGCTGCCAACGGCCTGTGTACTGTTGTATATCAGGATATTGCCCAGGGGGCAGTGTATTATGCTGACGGTTCAGGCACAGCCTGGTCCGGGGCTCAGAGCCTGTCACCGGGGACTCACCCCTCGCTGGCAAAGAACGAACAGGGGTATGTTTATCTGGCATTTAACGGCACAGGTACACAGACACAGGTGTACACGGCCCGGAAACTGCCCGGGCTCCTTGACTGGGACCAGCCTTCGGCAGCTACCAATGCCAAAGATGAGACAGGCGCCGGGCCCGGCATATGCGCCGGTCAGGGTAAAGTATATGTTGCATGGAACAATAATACCGGTGCCATTGGAAGTTTCAAGTCAGAAATGTACTGCGCGGTCAAAGAGGGGCCTGGTGCGGACTGGACACCCAGTATCAGTGAATTCCTGCCGTTATATTATGAAGACACAGGCGATCCCCATCCCCGGGCGGCCCTCTATTCCGATGGAACACTTCTCTATATGAACGGGCGGCGGCTTGATGAAAGGTTTCTGGTCATAAATGAAGACGGGTGGTCAAGAACCCGTTCTGCCCCGTGGGAGAACGGTGTGCCCGATGTGGCCAGCGACGGAAGTACAGCATGGGTGCTTATGTCCGTTACAGGGTCTGTAAGCGGTGAAGTGGGCCTGTACGGCATTTACAATCCTGATGCAGAACATGCTGCGTATGGAAACAGTATACCGCAGTTTACAGGCAGCCCCGATACTTCGGCCCAGGCGGGACAGGTATGGTCATACACGCCGGCTGTTTCCGATGAGAATGTGTCTTCCCTGGTGTTTTCACTTATTGAAGGGCCTGCTTCCATGGCAATAGACGCATCAACAGGACAGGTGCAGTGGACACCGGATCAGAATGATCCTGACCAGGATGAGTACGGTATGGGAGCCGGTGTATTTCTTACAGGCATACAGGCTGTTGATGAAGAGGGGCGTATCGGTGTACAGTATTTCCGGTTACGCGTATACAGTGCTAATGGTGCGCCGGCTATTACATCGGAACCTGTAGAGACCTGCTATGCCGACTCCTTGTACGAGTACCAGGTAACCGCCATAGACCCAGACAACGATCCATATGTGTTCTCCCTTGAGCAGGCGCCCCAGGCCATGTATATCGGCGAATCTACCGGGCTGATACAGTGGACCCCTGCCCGGCAGGATACGGGAACCCATGATATTACTGTGCGTGTTGAAGATTCCGGCGGCCTGCACGCCCGGCAGCAGTACACTCTTAACGTCCGGATCGTTTACATTGAACCCCAGGCGCAGTTCTCTGCCGATGTTACCGAGGGCACAGTACCTCTCACCGTGGATTTTACCAATGAATCAACAGGCGACACATCATCGACAGCATGGGTATTCGGCGATGGTTCCAGCAGCACACAGGTGAATCCGTCCCACACCTATACCCAGGCAGGGGCCTATTCGGTGACCCTGATAGTTACAGGCCCGGCCGGCACAGACACATTGACCAGGGAAGACTACATTACGGTTTCACAGCAGGCCCCCAAAGCAGCGTTTTCTGCAGATACTACCTGCGGAGTCCTGCCCCTGACAGTAGCTTTTACTAATGAGTCGTCCGGTGATACAACAGACACGGTCTGGCTGTTCGGCGACGACTCTTCCAGCGCTCAGGTAAATCCTGTGCATACGTACCAGGCGGCAGGAGTGTATTCTGTGACACTCATTGTAACGGGCCCGGCCGGTACTGACACACTGACAAAACCCGATTACATAACTGTGCAGGAACCGGTGCCTGTGGCGGACTTCTCGGCTGAGCCCCTTGAAGGAGACGCGCCTCTGGATGTGACCTTTACGCAACTGGCAACAGGCACGGTAACCGGCTGGGATTGGGATTTTGGAGATGGAGGTACAAGTACCGGGGCCAATCCGGTGCATACCTATACAGCAGCCGGCACCTATACTGTGACACTGGTGGTTACCGGCCCCGGCGGCAGCACCGGTGAAGTAAAAGATTCATACATTACTGTGACAGATCCGGGCACTGCCGTTGAAGACCGCGGGGCCATGCCCGATTCATTTACGCTCTATCCCAATTTCCCCAACCCCTTCAACAGTTCAACAAGCATTCGCTATGACGTACCCGAGGCCGCAGTAGTGAAGATCAGTGTATACAGTATGCTGGGCACAAATGTAGCCGAACTGGTAAATGAATTTACCAGGCCGGGCACCTATTCAGTATCGTGGCACGGAACCAGTATGTCGGGAGCAAATGTGCCTTCGGGAATCTATCTGGTACGGCTCGACGCCAGTGGGTTTTCAGCGCAGAGAAAGATACTGCTTGTGAAATAATACTGCCGGTCCAGTCCTGTTTCACAAAAAGTATACTCTAACATGAAATGCACGGCATCAGCGGATATTCCGCTGATGCCGTTTTTTTTATCGCTGTAAATACATACCTGTTAACCTTGTTTCCCGTACATTTATATTAAACGCCAGCATGGATGCTTCTCTCAAAGGATAGCTGCATGTTCTTGTTCTGCACGGCTTTTTCGGCATATCTGACCGATTCGGTTCAGGAAGGAAGCAGGGGCTGCATGTGCGGTACAAATAATGTGCCAATCCCCATTTAACCTTGACAATATGGGGGTGATACCGTATATTAGACCTGTTATGTATCAGGCTGCCGTATAGCTTTGTGCTAACGCTCGTGGAAAGGAAATTGGGGTGTCAGGCGCGTACACGGGATTCCAATGGCTCATGCCGCCTGAGCAGATATCCTTTTCATTTTTAGTATAATCGGGCGATCCTGATAGTGGCGGCAGCGCCTCTGATGCATGGCGGTTTTGCAGGCTATTCACGGAGAGTCAATGCATAAACGATTCCGAACAACAGGTGTGATACCGGCCCGGTACGGGTCAACACGGCTGCCCGGCAAACCCTTGGCCGATATCGGCGGAAAACCCATGATCGTACGGGTATATGAGCAGGCAATGAAATCCAAATCCCTGTCGGAAGTGCTGGTGGCTACTGATGATGAGAGAATTGCAGATGCAGTGGAGCAGGCCGGAGGCACCGCAATCATGACTGGAAAAGAGTGTGAATCGGGAACCGACCGCGCAGCATGGGTCATGAAGAACAGGGAAGCCGATTATGTTGTGAATATACAGGGAGACGAGCCGTTTATCCAGCCGGAAGATATTGACCTGGCAGCTTCAGTGCTTACCGGCGATGCTGACGCCCATATGGGTACTCTGGTCAAGCGGATCACATCTCCTGCTGAACTGCGTGACCCGTCAGTGGCTAAAGTTACTGTAGATAAAAGAATGCGGGCGCTCTATTTTTCCCGGAGCCCTGTGCCGTTCTGCAGATCCGAACCAGATGTGGATAGATGGCCGGGTTGTTCGCACTATTACAAGCACATCGGCATCTACAGTTATACCAGGGATTTTCTGCTGCAGTTCAGCGATATGGACCCGTCTTCTCTGGAAAAGGCTGAAAAGCTTGAACAGCTGCGAGCCCTTGAAAACGGGTATACCATTAAAGTTGCAGAGACGCATAACGACCATTTCAGCATTGATACGCCTGACGATCTTCGCAGGGCACAGGCATATTTTAGATAAGAGTAATTCATAGAGGAGGGGAATGTGTCACAGGGTACAAAGAAAACGATATTTATAACAGGGGGAGTGGTTTCCTCTTTAGGCAAGGGTATTGCTTCGGCATCACTGGGCCTGCTGCTCAAACAACGGGGATTCAGTGTAACCATTCTGAAACTCGATCCTTATCTCAACGTTGATCCCGGAACATTGAGCCCCTACCAGCACGGCGAAGTGTTTGTCACTGAGGACGGTGCTGAAACGGACTTGGATCTGGGACATTATGAGCGTTTTCTCGATATAAACCTGCATCAGTCGAATAATTCAACATCGGGGCGTATATACAATACTGTTATTGAACGGGAGAGAAAAGGCGAATACCTGGGAAAGACTGTCCAGGTAATACCTCATGTGACCGACGAAATAAAACGCGCCATAGATACGGCTCATGATACTGTCGCCGGCCTGGATATACTTATTGTAGAGCTCGGCGGCACAGTCGGTGACATTGAAGGAGCATGTTTCCTTGAGGCAATGCGGCAGTACAAACTCGAGAACGGCAGGGAAAATGTACTCAATATCCATCTGACCCTTGTGCCTTTTATCAAAGCCAGCGGAGAGATTAAAACAAAACCGACCCAGCACAGTGTGCAGAAGCTGCGGGAGATAGGTATTCAGCCGGAGATTCTTCTGTGCAGGACTGTGCATGAACTGCCTGAGGAAGCCCGCCGTAAAATCGGACTGTTCTGTAATGTGAGCCATGACGCAGTAATTGAAGCCCGGGATGCGGATTCTATCTATGAAGTTCCGCTGCTGTTCGAGGAACAGGGCCTGGCTGTCAGAGTCGTCGAGTATCTGAAACTGAAAGACCGGAAACCGCAGCTGAAACAATGGAAGCACCTGGTCAGAACCATAAAAGAGCCGGAACACAAGGTGACCATCGCTGTTACAGGCAAGTATATTGAACTCATGGATGCGTATAAAAGCATCAATGAGTCCTTTACCCATGCCGGTGTTGAGAACAAGGCTGATGTTGACCTCAAATGGATCGATTCCGAAGAAGTTGAAAATCATGGGACTGAGCAGTTCCTTGCAGGTGCCAGCGGGCTGTTGATTCCCGGCGGATTCGGAGAGCGGGGCGTGGAAGGAAAGATCGCTGCGATTCAGTATGCCAGAGAACACGGTATACCCTTTTTCGGCATCTGTCTGGGGCTTCAGTGCGCAGTAATAGAATTCGCCCGCCATGTATGCGGGCTGCAGGATGCCAACAGCCGTGAGTTTGATACCGCATGCAGAAACAGCGTTATAGATTTCATGGAAGATCAGAAAAACGTGACCAGGAAAGGCGGCACTATGCGCCTGGGCGCGTACCCCTGCGTTTTGAAAAAAGGCACCAGGGCGCGAAAGATCTACGGCACAGAACTGATTCATGAACGGCACAGGCACAGGTATGAAGTGAATAATGAATTCAGGGAATCCCTGGAAAAACACGGAATGACCATCAGCGGAACCTCACCCGATAATTCTCTTGTTGAGATGATTGAACTTTCGTCCCACCCGTGGTTTGTCGCGGGCCAGTTCCATCCCGAATTCAAGTCACGGGCTCTGAGGGCCCACCCGCTGTTCCGGTCTTTTGTGGCAGCAGCGCTGGAGTATAAAAAGAAGACATCATAGAAGGATAGATATGCGTTCAATTACACTTGATTCGTTCACCATCGGCGGCGACAGCCCGCTGGTGCTTATCGCAGGGCCCTGCGTTATCGAGAGCAGGGATATTGTGCTGTCAACCGCTGAAAAGATACAGGAGATTGCAGCCCGGCACCGAATGCCGTTTATTTTCAAGTCATCATATCTCAAGGATAACAGGTCTTCCTCCCAGTCGTATCAGGGGCCCGGCCTTGAAAAAGGGCTGGATATACTGAGTGAAGTAAAAAAAGAGATGGGTGTGCCGGTCCTGTCCGACGTGCACGGCACGGCCGATGTCAAGGCCGCTGCCGAGGTTCTCGATGTTATTCAGATTCCGGCCTATCTGTCCATGCAGACAAGCCTTGCAGTAGAAGCGGCCCGTACAGGGAGAATCATCAATGTTAAGAAAGGCCAGTTCCTCCATCCAGAGGATGTGAAGAATATTATAACGAAGATCGAACACGAAGGCAATACATCGATTATGCTGACTGAGCGGGGAGCCTGTTTCGGATACCGGAACCTGGTTGTTGACATGCGTTCTTTTCAGATTATGAGGAGTTTTGGATATCCTGTGGTGTTTGACCCGACGCATTCAATCCGCATCTACGGTATTTCAAGTTCCGATGCGCGGGGCGGTGCTCCGTATTTTGTGCCGGGGCTTTCCAGGGCAGCAACAGCAGCAGGTATTGATGTCATATTCATCGAGACCCATCCCAACTGTTCAGACGCATTATGCGATGCGGCAAGTATGTGGCCTCTTGACCGTCTCGATGACCTGCTGGGGCAGCTGACTGCCATACACGAACTTCGCCGTACACAGAAGGACATAATCCTTGAATCCTAGGAGATACTGGTGATCGACAGCAGTTTACATGAAAAGCTTAAGAAGATTTCTGTGCTTGCCATGGATGTAGACGGAGTACTGACTGACGGCGGTATCATTCTGGGAACAGGCGGCGCCGAGCACAAGGTGTTTAATGTGCAGGACGGCATGGGTATTACCCTGGCAAGAACAGCAGGCCTTAAAACAGCTATAATAACAGGGCGCAGTTCCCAGGCTGTTGAGCGGCGTGCCGGAGAACTCCGGTTTGACGAGGTGTTCCAGGGGTCAAAAAACAAGAAAGAGGCGTTTTCCGCCATGCTGAAGCGTTTTAATGCATCACCGGACCAGGTATGCTATATAGGTGATGACCTGCTGGACATGCAGGCGCTGCGCATGGCAGGTGTGGGCATTGCAGTTGCCAATGCCAGAGAAGAGCTGAAACGGGAAGCCCATATCATTACACGCCTGCCCGGCGGACACGGCGCAGTGAGGGAGGCTGTGGAGATAATCCTGAAAGCTCAAAATCTATGGAACAGTATTGTAAAAACATTCTATTAACGTGGACCGCTCGGGCGCGCACAGCGCGGAGCAGCAGGTTTGACAGGAGGCAGCAATGAAGGTGTTTATCGATTCCGCTGAAATCAATGATATAAAAGAGGCAAAGGAACTGGGCCTGGCAGACGGTGTAACAACCAATCCTACACTGATCATGAAATCGGGCCGTGAGCTTAAAGAGGCCATTGAAGATATCGTATCTATCGTTTCCGGGCCGGTACTGGCTGAAGTTGTCAGCCAGGACTGTGAGGGTATTGTCAATGAAGGCAAAGAGTTTCATACCTGGGGTGACAATGTGGTTGTCAAGATCCCTGTCACAGACCAGGGGCTGAAAGCGGTAAAAATCCTCAGCGATATGGGCATCAGGACAGGAGTTACGCTGATCTTTTCAGCTGTACAGGCGCTGCTGGCCGCAAAAGCCGGTGCCGATTTTATCTGTCCCTTTGTGGGCCGGCTCGATGATATATCAGTAGACGGCATGGGCCTTATCGGTGAGATAGCAGACATGTACGCCGCGTACCCGGAAATATCCACAAAGATAGTTGTGGCAAGTATCCGCAGCCCCAACCATGTGCTGGAAAGCGGGCTTATGGGCGCCTACGGTGTAACCGTACCCATGAAAGTGATCAGGCAGATGGAAAAGCACCCGCTGACCGATATCGGTATTGAACGGTTCCTTGATGACTGGAAAAAAGTTGAGGCAGGTAAATAGTGAGCATTATTAGTACAGGTAAAGATGTCGTTAAAAACGAGGCCGAAGCTGTAGCAGCCCTTATCGACCGTATTGATGACCGCTTCCGGGCAGCTGTTGAAGTGCTGCTGGCATGCAGGGGGCGTGTAATTATCACCGGTATGGGGAAATCGGGCATCATTGCCAGCAAAATTGCGTCCACTATGACCAGTACAGGAACTGCCGCGTTCTTTCTTCATCCGGCTGAAGGCATGCATGGAGACCTCGGCGCTGTGTTGAAAGATGACGCTGTTATCTGCATTTCCAAGAGCGGGAATACAGAAGAGCTGCTGCGGATTATGCCCATGTTCAAACGGCAGGGTGTGCCGATTATCGCCATTGTGGGGAACATGAATTCGGAAATCGCAAGGCGCAGCGATATTGTGCTGGATGTGAGTATACAAGAGGAGGCCTGCCCCTTTAACCTGGTTCCCTCGTCAAGCACTACAGCGACCCTGGTTATGGGAGACGCCCTGGCCCTGACCCTTTTTCAGGAGCGGGGATTCAGTATTGAAGATTTTGCCATGTATCATCCCGGCGGCAATATCGGAAAAAATCTGCTTCTTAAAGTCGATGACGTCATGCGTACCGGTGATGATGTGCCTGCAGTTTCTGAAGAAACCGTGCTGCCCCACGCAATACTGACTATTACATCGAAACGTCTGGGCGCTACGTGCGTCCTTGACAGCAATGGCCAGCTGTGCGGCATCATTACTGATGGAGATCTACGGCGCCTTCTGGAGCAGAGCCATGATGTGTGGCACCTGAAAGCCAGGGATGTCATGAGCAGGCACCCTATATGCGTACCGGCCGGCATTCTGGCAGCCAAAGCCATGAATGTCATGGAGGACCATTCGGTCAATGTGCTCATCGTTCTGGACGGGGACCAGAAGATTGCCGGTATGGTGCATGTGCATGATCTGATAAAGGCGGGACTCGCATAGGTGCGGTGATGACAAAGAGGCAGAGAATATATACGGTATTATGCGCGGCGTTACTTCTGTGCGTGTGCAGGAATCAGGAGGAGCATAGTATGACCGGTGCTGAATCTGCCCGTATACCTCTTCAGGAAGGGTGGAATTCACATCTTTATATCACCAGAGGAGGGAAAAAACAGGCGGTTGTATGGTACGGCCATATGGTAAAATACGATTCAACTACAATCGTCCATTTCAATCAGAATATAGAAGTTGATTTTTATAATGAATCAGGCGGCCATGTCTCCAACCTGATAGCCAGGCGCGGCATGTACAAAGAGAATACCGATGATGTTACTGCCATGGGCAGTGTCGTCGTTAAATCCGATTCAGGAATAACGCTGTATACCGAGGAGCTGCGGTGGGACAACAAGCGGGCCAAGATCCTGTCGGACACCCTCATTATGATAACGACTGCAGAGAGCGACACCATATGGGGGCGGGGTTTTGAATCGAATGCCGATCTTTCACGGCGGGTTATACGCCAGCCGTGGGGAGTCGGAAACCGCCATATTGACCTGAGCAGAGTCGAGGATGAATTTTCTTCCCCTGATTCATCGGGTTCAGCAGCAAAACGTTCTTTGAAAGAGCCGCAGGAAAAGCGTCCATGGCCCGTTCCATAGTACATGGCATTGTGCTGTACGCGGCTTTGCTGGCTTTTGCCTGGGCAGGCGCCAGCGGCCAGGCAGCCCGGAAGGAACGTATACGCCTTGTATCTGCTGACAGCCTTGTGAGTATTTCGCAGGGTGATGAAAATATTACCATGCTTATCGGGAATGTCAACCTGGTTCAGGGCCAGGCCCGCATTGTTTGCAGAACAGCGCTGTTTAATGATAAAAGCCAGTATGCTGAACTGCGGAATTCAGTGTCAATCTTTGACGGAAAGCGGACACTCACGGCTGATACTGTGTTCTATAACGGCAGCACAAGAATTGAAGAAGCAGCAGGCAATGTAGTTCTCAGAACCGGTACAAGGGTCTTGCGGACACCGTACCTGACCTATAACCAGGAAACCATGGTCGCTACTGTTTATGAACAGGTGCAGATCGATGATTTTATTGAGGGTGTAACACTCTGGGGGGTTACCGGTTATTATGACAGGAAAAATGACTATGCCCGCATGTGGGACGGCGTTGAACTGCTCAAAACCGATTCGGCCGGAACCGATTCAATACTGGTGAAGGCGCTGCTGATGGAGGCGTGGGGAGGCCGGCAGCAGGTTATGCTCTATGACAGTGTTACTATTGACAGAAACCGGATGCATGCGGTGTGCACCAGCGCTCTGTATTCAGCAGAACCGCCGATGCTGCACCTTAAGGGCAGCCCTGTTGTATCAATAGAAAACCAGGTGCTGAAGGGTGACACTGTCAGCCTGCATTTGAATGAATTGTCATTCCAGGGCGGAATGATTTGCGGCAATGCCAGAATAACTGTGACAGATTCACTGACAGGCGCTGACGATTTTATGCAGGGAGACACCATATATATAACAGCTGTAAACGACACTATACAAGAGGTCGATATACGCAGCCAGGCGGTCAGTACCTACCATGTCAGTGAAGAAGAGGACGAGCCGGGGATTAATACAGTTTCGGGAGACCGGATTCAGCTGTTTTTCAATGACAGGCAGAAACTGGACCGTGTACGTATTGCAAGCAGCCCCGGTGTCTGTACAGGCAAGTACGCTCCGAAACAGGACAGGGGCGCACCTGGGCTAACCAGGAAGATAGCCGGGCAGTTAAAAAGAAAGAAACCTGAAACCCAATGACACATTCTTTAGAGTGACGGAAGCATATGGATATACTGCGCACAGAAAATATCGTTAAAATTTACCGGGGAAAGCGGGTCGTTAACAAAGTTTCCATTAATGTGAAACCCGGAGAGATCGTCGGGCTTCTGGGCCCTAATGGTGCCGGTAAAACAACGACTTTCTACATGATGACCGGCATGATACGTCCGTATGAAGGATCGGTGTATTATGGTGATACCGATATAACCCGCCTGCCCATGTATAAACGGGCGCGCATGGGTATCGGATATCTGCCCCAGGAAGCGTCAGTGTTTCGCAAGCTGACGGTTGAAGAGAATATCATGGCTATTCTGGAGACCCTTCCCATTTCCAGAGAGGAGCGGAAGGACCGGCTGCAGGGACTGCTTGAAGACCTTTCAGTGACTCATGTTGCACGACAGAAAGCCTACACCCTCTCGGGCGGAGAACGGCGGCGGGTGGAGATAGCCCGGGCACTGGTGACCAGGCCCCGGTTTATGCTTCTCGATGAACCCTTTGCAGGCATCGACCCCATTGCCATTGAAGACATCAAGAATATTGTAAGCCACTTGAAAGACAGGAATATCGGTGTGCTGATCACAGACCATAATGTGTATGAGACCCTCTCAATAACAGACCGGTCATATCTCCTGTTTGAGGGCAGAATCATGAAATCGGGTACATCTGAATCACTTGCTGAGGATGAAGAAGCAAAGCGTATCTACCTCGGCAAGGAGTTCAGGCTGAACAGATAGGAACCATAACAGAGTAACAGGGTACTAGTATGATCCAAATGAGCCAGCGGCTCTATTTACAGCAGAAACAGAGCCCGCAACAAGTCCTCCTTTCCTCCCTTCTCCAGCTTCCTGTGCTGCGCCTGGAACAGCGCATCAAACAGGAACTGGAACTGAATCCCCTGCTTGAAGAAGAGCTGGAAATAGAAGAAGTTGTGGAGATGGACCAGAAAGAGGAAGAAGAGGATGAGGAGGAGGAAGAACCTATTGAGGAAGAGGAAATTGACTGGGACGAAATTCTGAACGACGAGGACAATTTTGAGGTTAAGGCTCCCAGGGAACATGTTGAAGAGGAGCAGAACAGAGTTGAGCCTGCCCCTGTCACTCTTATGGACCACCTGATTGACCAGCTTTATCTGGCCCCTCTTGATGACCATGGCAAGGAGATAGGCAACTACATTCTGTGGTGCCTGGATGATGACGGGTATCTGTCATGTGAGCTTGAGGTTATTGCCGAACATTTTGAAACAACCGTTGAAGAGATCGAACGGGTGCTCAAGGTGATTCAGAATTTCGACCCTGCGGGCATTGCAGCCCGTTCGCTCAAAGAATGCCTGCTTATACAGCTGTATGAACAGGATCCTTTTGATGAGCTGGCCGTACGAATGGTGACCGAGTGTTATGATGATTTTACAAACAAACGGTTTGAGAAGATCGCTAAAACTCTTGAGATATCCCTGGGAGAAGTAAAACGGATTATTGATCTGGTATCGAAACTTAACCCCAAACCCGGGTACCGGTATGTTTCGGAGAATGAAAACTACATTATCCCCGATGTAGTCGTAAAAAAAGTCGACGGTCAATTTACTATATCATTAAATGACTACAATGTGCCCAGGCTCCGCATCAACAATACATACAAGAATCTGCTTAAAGACAAGAAAAATGTTACCAAGGAGACCAGGGACTATATCCGGCAGAAACTGGAATCAGCCCGCTGGCTAATAAATTCGATTTATCAGCGGCGTTCTACCATTCTCCGGGTTATGGAATCGATCCTTAACCACCAGCGTGCGTTTTTCGAGAAGGGGAAAGAGTTTCTCAAGCCTATGATCCTGAAGAATGTCGCTGAAGAAGTCGGGCTGGATATATCAACTGTAAGCAGGGTTACCAGCGGCAAATACGTGCAGACTGACTTCGGTATTTTTGAGCTGAAATACTTTTTCAGTGAGCGTATGGAGACCGAATCGGGAGAAAGCGTCTCCAATAAACTTATCAAGCAGCGTATTAAGGGAATCATAGAAAAAGAAGATCCTAAAAAACCGTTTAACGATCAGAAAATATCCGAGATCCTCAAGACTGACGGATTCAGGGTTGCCAGGCGGACTGTCGCGAAATACAGAGAACAGATGATGATTCCGGTGGCGCGGCTGAGACGTCAAATTTAAGCTGCAGACAGGAGGGAAGCATGGCTTTAAACAAGAGGAAGTTCAGTGTCGGCGGAGAAGAGATCGAGATACCTTCGGGCCTTAACCGCCGGAATATCATTATAGCAGGCCTTGTGCTGCTTGTCATTATTCTGATAAGTTCCGGTATGTACACAGTCGGGCCCGATGAAGAGGGTGTCATTCAGAGGTTCGGCCAGTATGTGCGGACAACTGAACCGGGTCTGCATTTCAAAGTGCCTTTTGGTGTGGAAACACTGAGAAAAGTAAAAGTGAAATATGTATTTAAAGAAGAATTCGGGTTCCGCACACTGAAATCGGGTGTCCGCTCGGTCTATTCCAATAAGAATTTTACAGAAGAATCACTGATGCTTACCGGAGACCTTAATCTCGGGGTTGTAGAATGGATTGTGCAGTACAAAGTAAAAGACGCCAGGAATTTTATATTCAATGTCCGCAATGTAAAGTCAACGCTGCGTGATATTTCCGAAGCGGTTATGCGTGAAGTTGTAGGCGACCACGCCGTAACTGAAGTGCTGACAACAGGCAGAATAGACATTGCCAACCAGGTGGAGCAGCGGCTTCAGGCCATTCTCGACAATTACGATTCGGGCATTAATATTGTAACCGTCAAACTCCAGGATGTGAATCCTCCCGATGTTGTAAAACCGGCGTTCAATGATGTGAATGAAGCCCGCCAGGAAAAGGAGAAGATGATAAACCAGGCCTGGCAGGAATACAACAAGGCCATTCCCGAAGCCAAAGGAAAGGCAAAGAAACAGGTACAGTCAGCAGAAGGATACGCTCTTAACCGCATTAACCGTGCAGAAGGCGATGCCAAGAATTTTCTGGCTGTGTGGAATGCGTACAGGAGTGCCAAAGATGTGACAAGGCAGCGGCTCTATCTCGAAACCCTCAGTGACATACTGCCTAAGATCAGGAAAAAATATATTATCGATGCTGAGCAGGAAGGGCTTCTGCCATTCCTTGACCTGCAGAACCAGTCGAAAGGGGGCCGGCGATGAAGATGAGAACTATCGGAATTACAGCCCTGGCAGTGGTACTGCTTCTGGTCCTTTTAAATGGTTTTTATACAGTTTCCGAAACCCAGCAGGTGGTTATTACCCAGTTCGGTAAGCCCGTGGGAGAACCGGTTATTGATGCCGGCCTGCACTGGAAGGTGCCGTTCATTCAGGACGCCCATGTTTTTGAAAAGCGCATACTGGCCTGGGACGGTGATCCCAATCAGATCCCCACAAAAGATAAAAAATATATCTGGGTGGATCTCACAGCACGGTGGCGCATCAGTGATCCGCTGTTGTTCCTGCAGTCTGTCGGTAATGAGACTGGCGCACACGGCAGGCTCGACGATATCGTCGATGCTGTGACCAGAGATTTCGTGTCTGACAATATGCTGGTGGAACTGGTCCGAAACACCAACCGGAGCTTCAAACAGGAATACCTGGTTTTCAATACTGATACGACCCAGCAGGTTGATTCTATCAGCCTGGGCCGTGAAGTTATTACCCGCCAGATATATGAAAACTCAAAAGAGCAGGTGGTCAAATTCGGTATTGAACTGGTCGATGTCCGCATAAAACGGATAAATTACGTTGAGCAGGTACGGAAAAAGGTGTATGAGCGTATGATATCCGAACGGCAGCGTATTGCTGAACAGTACCGGTCCGAGGGTATGGGCGAACTGGCTGAGATCCAGGGACGGAAAGAAAAAGAACTCCAGCGTATAACATCAGAGGCGTACCGCAAGGCAAAAGAGATCAAGGGAGATGCCGATGCCGGCGCCACACGGATATACGCCAGGGCCTATAATGCTGATCCGGAGTTTTACGCATTTCTGAAAACCCTTGATACATACAGGACATCGGTCGATTCAGCAACGACTCTGATCCTTACGACAAAGTCTGACTATTATAAATACATAAAGCGGATTAAATAGCTGTGTGGTGCCTATGCCCGGGAACAAGATGCTCTGCAAAAGCGTTCTTTGAGGTGCGGCGGTAAAAATAAATAAAGAGAGAATATATGAAACCAGTTTTTCACGCGACAACAATACTCGGTGTGAGGAAAGGCGCTACCGTTGCCATTGGCGGCGACGGGCAGGTGACCTTTGATGACTATATCATGAAGGAGAAGGCCCTTAAGGTCCGGAAGCTGTATGATGACAAAGTGATTGCCGGATTTGCCGGAGCTGCTGCCGACGCTTTCGCACTGTTCGAGAAGTTTGAGAAGTCCATTGACCAGTGGAGCGGCAACCTTCCCCGGGCTGCTGTGGAACTTGCCAAAGAGTGGCGAACGGATAAATACCTGAGGCAGCTCGAGGCCCTGCTGGTAGTGGGTGATAAGGATAATATGCTCATCATTTCGGGAACCGGCGATGTTATCGAACCTGATGACAATATTGTCGCCATTGGTTCAGGCGGGCCCTATGCATTGGCCGCGGCCCGGGCTCTGGTGAAATACAGCGACCTGGACGCAAAAAGCCTGGTAAAGGAGTCTTTGAAGATCGCATCGAAAATCTGTATTTATACAAATGATAAAATTACAGTACAGGTACTGTAGCACGCTGGAAAGAGGATATGCATTTGAAGAACAACAGTGATACCAGTGAACATTTCTGCATGACACCGAAAGAGATTGTCAGAGAGCTGGACAAGTACATTATAGGCCAGGACAAGGCAAAGAAGATGGTGGCTATTGCCCTGCGTAACCGGTGGCGGCGCCAGCAGGTTGCAGAAGACCTGCGTGACGAAATCATGCCCAACAATATTATTCTTATCGGACCAACTGGAGTAGGCAAGACAGAAATAGCGAGAAGACTGGCCCGCCTTGCAGGGGCGCCATTTATCAAGATTGAGGCGTCAAAATTTACAGAGGTAGGGTATGTGGGCCGCGATGTTGAATCCATTATAAGAGATTTGACCGATTATGCTGTTTCCATGGTAAAGGAGGAGCAGATAGCGGTTGTGCGGGAAAGGGCCAGGGAGTCGGCAGAAGAGCGGCTGCTCGACCTGATCTTCCCGCCACAGACTCCGGTACAGGAAAAGGCCATAGATTTCTCAAAAGATGTATTCTCCCCTGAAAAGGAGGGCGGTGACAGTCCTGGTGAAGAAGAGCGGTTTCAGCGTACCCGTGATAAACTGAGAAAGCAGCTGGAACAGGGCAAACTGGAAGACCGGGTGGTGGAAGTGTCAACGACTTTTGACAACCACCCCATGCTGCAGATATTCTCTCCGGTGGGTATAGAAGAGATGGGCCTCAACATACAGGACCTGTTCGGAAACATGATGCCCAAGAAGCGGAAGAATAAAAAGATGAAGGTGTCGGAAGCGCGGCAGGTTCTGGTCGCTGAAGAGACACAGAAACTCATCGATATGGAGAAAGTGATTGAAGAAGCCATCTCACGGGTAGAACAGTCGGGCATTGTGTTCCTTGATGAGATCGATAAGATCGCCGGAGAAGAGGGCGGAGGCAGTATCGATGTATCGCGCCAGGGTGTACAGCGCGATATTCTGCCGGTGGTGGAGGGCACAACAGTTGTGACCAAATACGGCATGGTCCATACCGACCACGTGCTGTTTATCGCGTCAGGCGCATTCCATGTATCAAAACCATCGGACCTGATACCGGAGCTGCAGGGCCGGTTCCCCATCCGTGTTGAACTGGACAATCTCTCGACAGAGGATTTTATCAGAATCCTGACCGAGCCGGAAAACGCCCTTATTAAACAGTATACTGAACTGATCAGCACAGAAAATGTGAAAATAACGTTTACCAAGGGCGCAATAAAGGAGATCGCCCGTACTGCCACTGATGTCAATGAAAAGGCGGAGAATATAGGCGCGCGCAGGCTTCAGACCATTATGAGCACGCTTCTTGAGGATATACTGTTCAAGATACCTAATGAAGACATTTCGGCTGTACGTATCGCCGCCGAAGATGTGAAGTCCTGTCTTACAGATATTGTGGAAGATGTGGATCTTTCCAAATATATCCTCTAAGTACTGTATACTATGGTGACATGCTGCCTGCTGCCAATGTGCACGCGGGCAGTTTTTTTTGCCGGTGTCAGCCCGGCGCCTGTAAACGGGGATTGCGTGCAGAGCGGTACCACACTGAACCCCGGGGAACAATTTCCAATCTATCCTTGACTTTTTCCTTTAAATAGTGTATTATCATGACGGTTATATGGAAATACACTTCATACAAGTATACATATTCAGCTAACGGAGGACATATGAAAAAAGATTTTTTAGCTATCACAGACTGCACAACCCAGGAAATTCAAGACCTGTTCAAACTGGCAATTGATATTAAAACAAAATTGAAAAAAGGTAAATCATATCATGTGCTGCCGGGACAGACCCTGGCAATGATCTTTCAGAAACCTTCAGCACGAACAAGAGTATCATTTGAAGTGGGAATGTACCAGCTGGGCGGACACGCCCTGTATCTTTCACCCAATGATATCGGCATTGGCAAGCGCGAAGCGGTAAAAGACATCGCCCAGGTTTTTTCCCGTTATAATGAAGGCATTATGGCAAGGCTTTTCGGCCATGAGCACATTATTGAACTGGCAGAGAATGCTACTATTCCTGTTATAAACGGTTTGACCGACCTGCTGCATCCGTGCCAGGTAATGAGCGACATGCTCACTATTCTTGAGCACCGGGGAAATTTTGACGGATTAAAACTGACCTATGTGGGTGACGGAAACAATCTGGCCAATTCCTGGCTGAATATGGCTGCCCGCATACCAATGACCCTGAACCTGGCAATACCCGAGGGATACGATCCTGACCAGGAGATCCTTGAGAACGCCAAGAACACAGGCATCAGTACAATCAATGTGATGCGCGACCCCAAAGAGGCGGTAAAAGGTGTTGATGTCATCTACACCGACGTCTGGGCAAGTATGGGGCAGGAAAAAGAAGCGGAAAAACGGAAGAAGGTTTTTGAAACCTTCCAGGTAAACCAGCAGCTGGTAGATCTGGCCGATAAGGACGTAAAAGTTATGCACTGCCTGCCGGCCCACAGGAATGATGAGATCACTGATGAAGTTGTAGACGGACCCCATTCAATCGTTTTTGATGAGGCTGAAAACCGCCTGCACATGCAGAAAGCCATCATGGTCGCGTTAATGAAAAAGTAAGAAGGACAGCATAATTTTAGTTAAGAAATATACAGAAGAAAACAGCAGGGTGTGGGACAAGTATGTATGGGAATCCAATAACGGGACCATGTTTCACACCCGGAAGTTTCTTTCCTACCACCAAGAGGGGCGGTTTACAGACCATTCTTTGATGTTTTATGATGGTGATAAAATAGCCGCCCTGTTTCCGGCAGCCATTCGTGTTATTGCCGGCAAAACCGTGCTGGCATCGCATTGCGGCGCCTCGTACGGCGGTTTTGTGTGTAATGAAAAGACATCCATAAGAAAAGCCTTTGACCTTGTAAGCGGACTGCTGGATTATGCCCGTAAAGAGGGCGTTGATACTATTGATATGACACTTCCGCCCTTTGTCTATCTGGAGCGGCCGACCCACTATCTCGATTTTGCTTTATACAAGAGCGGGTTTACGTACAGAAAACGTGAAGTTTCCAGTGTAATCCCTCTTGATTTTACTGCTGACGATATTTACACACAGTTCAAGCCTGAAGCGCGGACCGCTGCACGTCGTTCAAGAAAGCTGGGAGTGGACATCAGGATTACCGAAGATTTTGACAGGTTTTATCCCATACTTAAAAAAAACCTGGCAATGCGGCACAATGTGAATCCTACACACACCCTGCAAGAGCTGCTTCTTTTAAAAAAGCTTTTCCCCGACCGGGTCCTGCAGTTCGGCGCGTACCTGGATAATACTATGATAGCCGGTGTAACCATGTTCCTGTGCAACAGCAGAGTGGCTCTGGCATTCTATATCAGCCATGATGAGTCATACCAGAAGTACAGGCCGGTCAATCTGCTGTTCTATGAGATCATCAAATGGTCCATTGAAAACGGTTACAGGTTTCTTGATTACGGTATTTTTACAGTAAATGAAGACCCCAACTGGGGCCTGGGCAAATTCAAGGAGAGCTTCGGAGCCCGGGGAATTCTGCGGGAGACATTTCAGATCGATCTGTAGCAGCAGGGCACGGCCGTACCTCATACCCGGAAAAAATGTTCCTTTTGGGAATATTTTGCAGGGCAGGCAATGCCGGTTTCCGCTTTTTCAGGCACAGACTGTGCTGGTCCGCATTTTGCTGTATCCTGGTATAGATTGATACACTAACAATAGTCTATACGCAGAAGAGGACATTATGCTGGGTTATATGATTATATTTATTGCCGGAGGAATTGCAGGCTGCCTGGGAACGGCTCTCCTGACATGTTCTTCCAAACTGAAGCTGATCGGAGACAGAAGCCTTTTGGCCAGACGCCTGGATTTCCTGGAACGCGAAGGAGAGATAAAGCGGTTTAAACCGGTCAGGGACCCGCGGCTTCATGTAACAGAGCTTACGAATTAGCAGCACTGGTTTTACTGAATGTGATGCAGGGCCGGCAGAATGCCGGCCCTTTTTTTGTTTCAATCCACGCGTCCGTGAAGGGCGCGACACATACGGGGCTTCACGCCAGCGCAGGAGCTCAGAACACCAGTGTTTTTCCGGGAAGATTAGTCTTGTATTCGAGACGGTACACCCCGCATCTCCCCAGGTACATTGATAATGCCGGCGGCGGAATATCATCCGAACCAGGTTTTCAGCTTTTTCTCTGCCTTGTCCCGATGCTCCGGTTTAATATGGGCCGCGATGGTTGCAGCGGCGCTGGCCAGGGCGCCCAGGTCGTCAGCATACCCGACTGCCGCGATTATATCAGGAATGGCATCGGCAGGAAGTATAAAGTAGCCCAGAGAGCTTATAATAACAGTCTTGGCCCATGCTGGCGTGTCAGCGTCCTGCAGGCAGTAGTACAGAATGAGAGCGGTCTGAATGACCCTTTTTCCGGCAGCTGCCGCGAATGAACCCACCTTTTTCCAGAATGGTTTTTCCCCGTATTCTTTGGCGTACTGATTGGTTTTTTCGGGTAGTGACGAATCCATTTTACGCACTCCTCTGTATTATCTTTTTTGCGGCCGGCATTAAAAGGCTGAAACAGTTTGCTCAGTCCTGCAGTGCCGGAACAATGTACCTTGCGACAATATTGAATAATGCCCATTCCTGCTGTGTCGACGTGTTTCCGTCAACACCGCTGCGGGCTGTGGTTACAACAATGAGATTCTCCGCGGGGAATACGATGAGAAACTGTCCGCCGTATCCGTATCCCATAAACATGTCACGGCCGCCTATCTGCCCGAGCCACCACAGATACGCGTAATTATAGTTCTTCAGCTCACCCCAGGCATTGGGGTGTGTCCTGTTGGTTGAGGCGGTCAATGTCAGGTCTATCCACTCTTCAGGAATAATGCGCCGGCCGTCCAGTATGCCCTTATGGAGATAGACATATCCCAGTACAGCCGTCTCCCGCGGCGTAAAGAACATGGAGTTCCCGCCGAAATAGTATCCCTGGGGGCCCTGTTCCCATTCATGGACATCAATACCGCAGGGATACAGCAGATTGGCTCTGGCAAAATCCCTGGTGTTCTGCGACGAGGCTTTGGTGATTATTGCTGACAGCAGGTGGGTCTGGAATGTATTATAGGCCATGTGTTCGCCAGGACTGAATACCAGGGGCTCCTCAATAGTGTTTTTGATCCAGTTATCCGATGTGTAGAGGCGGTGGTATACCCGGTAATCTTCTTCAGCTTCTCCCCGGATTCCCATGCGCATAGTGAGGAGGTGCCGCAATGTGATGTCATGTTTTCTTGGATCCATATCCTGATATATGTATTCGGGGAAGTATTGGAGCATTGACTGTTCAAGGCTGTCAATATGCCCCAGTTCCAGGGCAAGGCCTGTAAGAGCCGAGAGGAAGCTTTTGGAAACAGACATGACATTATGGGGTGTTGTTTCAGTGTAGCCGTTATAGTACCGTTCGGCAACTACCGAGCCGTTCCGGATAACAAGGAGGCCGTCGGCAAATCCCAGGAGGCCGGCCTGTAACAGGGCGGAATCGAGTTTGACCGTGCTCATGTTCTGCGTTACGGGGCTGCTCTCATTCCAGGAGAAGCTCACATATGGGTCGGTGTCTGTCAGCATATCGCAGGATACAGCCGAAAAGAAAACACACATAGCAAAAACACGTATATGTTTCACAGATGTTCCTCCTGCTGTATGCCATGCCCGGACATGACGGACAGTTCGGGAATATCCCGAATGATTTTAAAATAACAAGAATTAATACAAAACACAAAAGAGAAAATATGTTAAAAGAACAGGTGCAGGAAAAATTCAGACAACAGTATGCATCAGCGGTACATGAAAGGGAGGGGGCAAGGCTGTTTTCCCCGGCCGGCCATGGCCGGCTTTAATGGGCCGGGGTGATATGACGCCGGTTATGCAGTTACAATAATCAAACCCGGCATTCTGCTGATGCAGCAGGCCGGTTCAATGCAGGCGGCTGCTACAGCAGATTACTGGCCAGTTCCGACAATACAGAGCGTTCGCCTTTTTCCAGGTTGATATGAGCGTAGAGCTTCTGGCCCTGCATCTTCTCAATAAGGTAGCTGAGGCCGTTTGATTCGCTGTCAAGATAGGGATGGTCTATCTGGAAGATGTCGCCGGTGAATATGATTTTGGTGTTTTCACCTGCCCTGGTAATAATAGTCTTTACTTCGTGAGGTGTCAGGTTCTGGGCTTCATCGACGATGAAATAGATGTTTACCAGGCTGCGGCCGCGGATGTAGGCCAGGGGCGAGATAACCAGTTTCTGCTCATCCAGGAGCTGGGTTATGCGCTTGTTTTTTGAGTTTGATTTTGATACATGGCTTTCAATAACCCCCAGATTGTCGTACAGAGGCTGCATGTACGGATCCATTTTAGACTGAAGGTCTCCAGGCAGATAGCCCAGGTCTTTATTGCTCAGGGGCACAACGGGCCGGGCAATGAAGATCTGCCGGTAGTTTCTTTTTTGATGAAGGGCAGCTGCAAGGGCCAGCAGAGTCTTTCCGGTTCCGGCTTTGCCTGACAGGGTGACAAGCTGAATATCGGGATTGGTGAGAGCGTGCAGGGCAAAGGTCTGTTCAGCGTTCCGCGGAAAGACGCCGAAGGCGTTTATCTTGTCAATCCGTTTTATCAGCATACTCATGGGGTCATAAAAACCCAGGGCTGATTTTCTCCCGTTTTTAAAAATAAAATACTCATTGGCAATGGGCTGTTTTTCGAAAGCTATTTTTTCTCCTGCAACTTCAAAGGGCGTCTCGTAAAAACAGTTTATCAATTCTTCGGGCACATGGTTGAGAATTCTCCTGCCTGTATACAGGGTGTCGATGTCCTCTATTCTGTCGGTCTGATAGTCCTGGGCAATAAGCCCGATGGATTTTGCCTTGATACGCAGGTTGACATCTTTGGTCACCAGTATGGTTTTCCGGGGCTTCATACGTTTTGACAGGTGCAGGGAGATATTGAGAATTCTGTGGTCAGGGTGTTTGGGCGAGAAATTCATATGCAGTTCTTCATGGAATTCTTCGTCGAGTTTTATACTCAGTTTTCCGCGGCCGGGGCCTATGGGAAGGCCACCGTCAAACAGTTTGTCACTGCTCAGAGAATCCACAGTACGGATGAATTCCCTGGCATGATAGTTGATGATCTCGTTTCCCTTTTTAAACTGATCCAGTTCTTCCAAAACAGTTACAGGTATGACGATATCGTTTTCTTCAAACTGGTAAATGCATGAACTGTCGTGAAGTATGACATTGGTATCGATAACGAATATTTTTTTCCGTGAAGCGGCCATGTATTAATATCCTCTGTTAATGTTTTCGTTTCTACGGGCCTTTCATGTAATATATCATATGCTTCGGCTGCGGAAACAGAGTTTCAATAACTGTCTGCTTTCAAACCCGGGTACTGAAACCAGCATATGCGGTGTTCCGCTGCAGTCCGAAAGAATCAAAAGAGTTATTCGTTCTTTTTTATCATATAGAACACATCCGTTCCCTGGACAACGGTTCGTATCTGGCCGGCATGCTCCAGAACGTCAAGGTATTTATTGATTTCATTGATGTGTGTGCCCAGAATACCGGCAATGTCCTGAATGGTGAGAGGGCGCCTGGCAACAGTCTCGAGAATGGCAGATTCAATATCCTTACGGTAGGAAGCGATGTGCCTGCGCTGAGCCCGGGCAACGATTTCAATATTGTCCATTCCAAGAAAATCCTTCACACGCTGCAGTTCCCCGGGTGAGGCGGCGCGTATGTTTCTAATGGCGCCGGGCCGGTCCAGGGTGTTCAGCTGAATCCTGTCAGGCCTGATCTGCTGTACGGCGCCCTGTATCAGGGCGAGTTCCTCTTCTGTGTCGTTGAGGCCGGGAACAATGAATATTTCCAGCCAGATGCTGTTTGAGAATTCATCTCTGAATTCTTTGAGACCATGGACAATGTCCGAAGCAGACAGCGATCTGTGGGGCCGGTTGATTTTTTTGAAAACAGGTTCAGATACCGCGTCAAGAGACGGCAGTACTATGTCCGCACGCAGCAGTTCTTTGCGCACAGATTCATCACACATGCCTGCGCCGTTGGTCAGCACTGCCAGCTTTATATGGGGAAACCCTTTTTTAATATGAATGATGAGACGGCCTATGCTGCTGTTTAAAGTCGGTTCGCCGGCTCCTGAAAAAGTGATAAAATCGGGTTCGGGATTATTCTCAAGATAGTGGTCCAGCTCTTTGACAACGGCCTCATAGGGAACATACTCCATGCGAAGAACAGTCAGGTCTGTTGTCCTGCCGCATTCACAGTAGATGCAGTTGAGCTGGCAGGTTTTGGGCGGAACCAGGTCTATACCCAGGCTTATTCCCAGGCGGCGTGACGGTACCGGGCCGAAAATATGTTTGTACATGTCAGACTCTTTTCTATATATGAACAAGTAACAAAATTATCACATGTATGTCATAAGGCGGTTCATTGCCGCAGATGCTTCCTCTTTGATGAATATGTCTGTGATCTCATTGGTATACAGGCTCGGTTCGGGATTGATCTCGATGATACGTGCGCCGTTCTGTTTCGCCTGCCGCGGAATTAGTGATGCAGGCATGATCTCTCCGGTTGTGCCGATAATAAGAAAACAGTCGGCAACGCGCGCTTCATCAAAGGAGAGGCTTGCCGCAGGTTCGGGAATGGGCTCTCCAAAGAATACAAAATCGGGCCGCATAATA
>Ga0272442_10000714_pt1 | contig 52100 bp, 36 predicted proteins | sample SSMForm2O_FD_200262 | JGI IMG/M metagenome (GOLD analysis project Ga0272442, IMG submission 200262) | Marine sediment archaeal communities from Little Sippewissett salt marsh, Falmouth, MA, United States - SSM-Form-2O | ecosystem: Environmental > Aquatic > Marine > Wetlands > Sediment ... | reverse complement strand
GCGCGTCGCAGGTCTCGCTGCCGTCGCACCACAGGCCGTTGTCGCAGTTGGCGTCGTTGGCCACGTTATCGCACTCGTCATCCACCTCGTCGCACGAATCGTCGGTGCACCCCACACCGTCGCCGCAATCCGGCGCGGTGCCGGGCTGGCAGTCGGACACCGCGTCGCAGGTCTCGGCGCCGTCGCACCACAGTCCGTTGTCGCACAGCGTGTTGTTGGCCACGTTGTCGCACTCGTCGTTCACCTCGTCGCACGAATCGTCGGTGCAACCCACGCCGTCGTCGCAGTTCGGCGCCGGCCCGTTCTCGCAATCGTTCACTGCGTCGCAGGTCTCCTGGCCGTCGCACCACAGTCCGTTGTCGCACAGAGTGTCGTTGGCCACGTTGTCGCACTCGTCGTCAACCTCGTCGCACGAATCGTTGGTACAACCCACCCCGTCGTCGCAGTCCACAGCCGTGCCGGATCCGCAGCCGACGCCGGCCGTGCAGATCTCGATGCCGTCGCAGAACTGGCCGTTGCTGCACAACGCATCGTTGGGAACATTGTCGCACTCGTCGTCCACCTCGTCACACGAATCGTCGGTGCACCCCACGCCGTCGTCGCAGTTCGGCGCCGAGCCGGGCTGGCAGTCAAGAAATGCGTCGCAGGTCTCGGCGCCGTCGCACCACAGACCGTTGTCGCAGTTCGAGTCGTTGGCCACGTTGTCGCACTCGTCGTCTACCTCGTCGCAGGTGTCGTCGGTGCAGCCCACCCCGTCGTCGCAGTTGGGCGCCGTGCCCGACTGGCAGTCGGACACCGCGTCGCAGGTCTCGGCCCCGTCGCACCACAGGCCGTTATCGCAGTTCGTGTCCTGCGGCGTGTTGGTGCACATTCCGCCCACACAGTCTTCATCGGTGCAGCCCACGCCGTCGTCGCAGTCCCCCGGAACCGTGCACGTGCAACCCTGGCAGAGCCCGGCCAGACAGGTGCTCGTACAACCTCCTACCGTGCACGCGATGCCGTCGTCATTCGGATTCTGACAGCCGATTCCTGCAACACATATGTCCTGCGTGCACTGGTTACCGTCACTGCACATCCCGTGATTCGGCACGTTGTCGCACTCGTCGTCCACCTCGTCGCACGAATCGTCGGTGCACCCCACGCCATCATTGCAATCGGGAGCGGTGCCGGCCTCGCAGCCGTTGACCTCGTCGCAGGTCTCGGCCCCGTCGCACCACAGGCCGTTGTCGCAGTTCGCGTCGTTGGCCATGTTGTTGCACTCGTCGTTGACATCGTCGCAGGTGTCATCGGTGCAGCCCACGCCGTCGTTGCAGTCCGGCGCCGGCCCGTTCTCGCAGTCGTTCACAGCGTCGCAGGTCTCCTGGCCGTCGCACCACAGTCCGTTATCGCAGTTGGCGTCGTCGGCCACATTGTCGCACTCGTCGTCCACCTCGTCGCACGAATCGTCGGTGCACCCCACGCCGTCGTCACAGTTCGGCGCCGGCCCGTTCTCGCAGTCGTTCACTACGTCGCAGGTTTCCTGGCCGTCGCACCACAGACCGTTATCGCAGTGCGTGTCATTGGCGATGTTATCGCAGCGGTCCGCGCCCTCGTTACAGGAATCGTCGGTGCAGCCCACGCCGTCGTCGCAGTCCGGCGCCGAGCCCGCCTGGCAGTCGTTGATCGCGTCACAGGTCTCGATGCCGTCGCACCACAGGTCGTTGTCGCAGTGGGTGTTGTTGGCCACGTTGTCGCACTCGTCGTTCACCTCGTCACAGGAATCGTCGGTGCAGCTCACGCCGTCGTCGCAGTCCGGCGGCGAACCCGCCTCGCAGCCGTTCACCGCGTCGCAGGTCTCCAGGCCGTCGCACCATAGCCCGTTGCTGCAGTTCGCGTCGTTGGCCACGTTGTCGCACTCGTCGTTGACCTCGTCGCAGGAGTCGTCGGTGCAGCTCACGCCGTCGTTGCAGTTCGGCGCCACGCCCGACTGGCAGTCGTGGACCGCGTCGCAGGTCTCCTGGCCGTCGCACCACAGGCTGTTGTCGCAGTTCGCGTTGTCCGCGACGTTGTCGCACTCGTCGTTGATCTCGTCGCAGCTGTCGTTTGTACAGCCCACGCCGTCGTCGCAGTCCGGCGCCGGACCGTTCTGACAGTCGCTGACCGGATCGCAGGTCTCGGTACCGTCACACCACAGACCGTTGTCGCAGGCGCTGTGGTCCGGCGTGTTGGTGCACATGCCGCCCACGCAGTCGTCGATCGTGCAGCCCACGCCGTCGTCGCAGTCCGCCGCGTCGGTGCACGAGCATCCGTCGCACAGCCCGCCGAGGCAGGTGCTGTTGCAGCCGCCCACCGAGCACGGGCCGCCGTCCTGGTTCGGATTCTGGCAGCCGCCGGCGCCCACGTTGCAGATATCCTGCGTGCACACGTTGCCGTCGTTGCACAGCCCGTCGTCGGCCACGTTGTCGCACTCGTCGTCGATCTCGTCGCAGCTGTCCACGGTGCAGTCGATCCCGTCGCCGCAGTCCACGGCCGTGCCGGGCAGGCAGCCCTGGACCGCGTCACAGGTCTCGGCGCCGTCGCAGAACAGGCCGTTGTCGCAGAAGCCGTCGTCCGGCACGTTATCGCACTGATCGTCGGTCTCGTTGCAGCTATCGGTCGTGCAGCCCAGTCCGTCGTTACAGTCCGGCGCCAGGCCGGCCTGGCAGTCGTTGATCGCGTCGCAGGTCTCGGCACCGTCGCAGAAGAACCCATTGTCGCAGTTCGCGTTGTTGGCCAGGTTGTCGCACTGGTCGTCGTCCTCGTTGCAGGAATCGTCGGTGCAGCTCACGCCGTCGTCGCAGTCCGGCGCGGTGCCCGCCTGGCAGTCGAGCAGAGCGTCGCAGGTCTCGGCGCCGTCGCAGAAGAAGCCGTTGTCGCAGTTCGCATGGTTGATCACGTTGTCGCACTGGTCGGTGATCTCGTTGCAGGAGTCATCCGTGCAGCCCACGCCGTCGTTGCAGTCCGGCGCGGTGCCGAGCTGGCAGCCGAGTACCGCGTCGCAGGTCTCGAGGCCGTCGCACCAGTCACCGTTGTCGCAGTTCGCGTCGGCGGCGGAGTTGGTGCAGGTGTCGTTGTCCTCGTCGCAGGCGTCGTCGGTGCAGCCCACGCCGTCGTCGCAGTCCGGCGCCACACCGAGCTGGCAGCCGAGCACCGCGTCGCAGATCTCGGCGCCGTCGCACCAGTCGCCATTGTCGCACACGCCGTGGTCGGGCACGTTGTCGCACTCGTCGTTGTCCTCGTCGCAGGAGTCGGCGGTGCAGGTCACGCTGTCGTTGCAGTCGGGCGCCACGCCGGCCTGGCAGCCGAGCAGCCGGTCGCAGGTCTCGGCGCCGTCGCACCACAGACCGTTGTCGCACCGTGCGTTGTCCGTCATGTTCGAGCAGGCGCCGCTCGGCAGGCACTCGTCGACCGTGCAGTCGACTCCGTCATCGCACTCCGCGTCGGAGAGGCAGGCGCAGCCCTCGCACACCCCGTCCTTGCAGATGCTGTCGCAGGTGCCCACGCTACACTCCACGCCGTCGTTGTTCGTCGCCAGGCAGCCCTGCTCCTTGTCGCAGGTCTTGATCGTACACACGTTGCCGTCGTCGCACGCCGCATCGTCGGGGGTGTGGTCGCACTGATGGAATCCCTCGTTGCAGGTGTCGATGGTGCAGTCGACGGTATCGTCGCAGTCCACGGCCGTGCCGGGCTGGCAGCCGAGCAGCGCGTCGCAGGTCTCGGACCCGTCGCACCACGTGCCATTGTCGCAGTTCACGTCGTTGGCCGTGTTCACGCACTCGTCGTTGTCCTCGTCGCAGCTGTCGTCGGTGCAGCCCACCCCGTCGTCGCAGTTGGGCGCGGTGCCGGGCTGACAGTCGAGCACCGCGTCGCAGGTCTCGGCGCCGTCACACCAGTCGCCGTTGTCGCAGGCGCCGTCGTCGGCCACATTGCTGCAGCTGTGCGTCGCGGCCTCGCAGGTGTCGATGGTGCAGCTCACACCGTCGTCGCAGGAGGCGCTGGCGGCCGGCTCCTCGTCGATCTCGTCGTCGCAGTCGTCGTCGATGTTGTTGCAGCGCTCGGGCGCGCCGGGATAGATCTCGGGGTCGTCGGGGTTGCAGTCCACCTCATCACAAGCCAGGTCGCCGTCCTTGTCATCGCAGGCCACGCATTCCCCGGCCACGCAGCCGGTGCCGCCCGGACAGTTGCGACCGCAGCGCCCGCAATTCGCCGGGTCGGCGGTCACGGGGGTCTCGCAGCCGTCCTCGGCATCGAAGTTGCAGTCGCCATAGCCCTCATCGCACTGGTCGATCTTGCATTCGCCGCCCCCGCAGCGCGCCGTGGCGTGGTCGAGATCACAGGCGTTGTCGCACTCGCCGCAGTGCTCGACGTTGGAGTTGGTATCCACGCACTCGCCGTCGCAGAGCTCCAGTCCGTCTTCACAGCCCTCGACAAAGTTCACCTTGCCCTGCAGGATCACGCACTCGCCAGCCTCGTAGCTCTGGCACAGCGTCTCGCCCTCGGCATAGACCACCAGCAGCGCCTCGCCCGCCGTGGCCGAGGTCACCGTGGCCGTGGACGTGCCGTTCTCGTCCGTCAGGCCCTCGGGCTGCACGACCAGATCGACCACGTTGCCCTCGGCATTGCGCCACGATTCGACGCTCAGGGCCACGCCCGCCACCGGGGTTCGCTCGGGAGAGTCCTCGACCACGCGCACGGTAACCGTCACCACGTCCTCGCCCGTGGCCTGGGCCTCGGCCGGGACCACCGTGATCTCGCCCACGCGGCCGGGCAGGCCCTGCTGGATCTTTGCGCCGCAGTCGCAGCCGCCGAGCCCCGAGGCTGCAAGCACCGCCAGGACCGCACAGATGACCGTGAACTTCAGCTCGTGGACCTTGATATTCATGGTCTGCTCCCGTTCTGCGGGGTCGAGAATTTTTACCCAGATAGTATAGCATAGTCTCGCGCGCACGGGGAGGCTCTCGCATTCGAGACACGGAAACGCAGGCGCGCGCGTCACCCGATGCGAATCTCTCCGGCGTCTCCGTCGATCTCCACGCGATCTCCTGTGCTTACCGCCTCGAACAGGTCCTCGCCGGCATACTCCACCACCGGGATGCCGCGATCGAACCAGACCTCGGCCAGCACGGCACCGGAAACCAGCAGTGAATCCACGGCCTGGACCACGATCGCGGCCGGCGCGACCCGGCGGAACATCAGCTCGAGCAGCACCATGCCGGTGTACGTGGAGCCGATGCAGGACGGGATCACCAGCACCCTGCCGGCCAGGTTCCGGCGGAACAGCTCGTGGTGGCGATCCTGCACCTCGGAGCGGCGGATCAGGTTCCTCGGCTTGGTCAGCGCCGCGGTGAAGTTCATCGGCATGCGCGTGACCAGCGCCCGGCCGCCGGCCGTCCCCCCGCTGACGCCCCGGCCGCGGAGCACGGTCATGCCACTGCCCCGCTGGCGCGCAGGCAATCCAGCTCGCTGCCGTACGCGGTGCGGTCCAGGTAATAGTACAGCTTGCCCGACGAGGTGAGCACGCGATTGCCGCGCCGGCGCACCGACAGCGCGGCCAGCGGGCAGTACGGCAGCACCTCCACGCCGGCGTCGCGCACCCAGCCGTACTCCGCGGTCTCGCGAAAACGCCGAAGCGCATCGGGCACAACGAAGAACCGGGTAGGCCGGCGCACCCGCCGTCCCTCGAAGTGCACCGAGAGCGCCAGCGCCTCGTCCAGGGTCATCTGCGGGCAGCCGAACACCACCTGGTCCGCGGACTCCGGCTCGGGTGTGCGCAGCTCGTCCAGGTCGCGCTGGGTTACGGTCATCGTCTCGGGCGCGCCGCCGCCGCCAAGGGCGGTCTTCAGGTCCGGCGCCTCGGGCGTGAGCCCCTCGACGTGGAACAGGGCCACCGCGCCCGAGGCGGCCATCGCACCGCCCATGTTCTTCAGCTCGACCTCGCTGAATGGATGGTGCTCGATCACGGGCACCCGGTTGACCACCCTCTGCCCCAGCAGGAAGCCCAGGGCCGCGGCGTCCATGCGCTCGACCTCGAGGCGCACCAGCAGGCTGGCCCGGCGGTGCTCGTCGAGCAGGTACCCGAACTCCGGCGTCACGCCGGTGACCGCGGAGCAGACGTCGATCAGCAGGGAGTTGCGGTTGGTGCGCGCGCCGAGCACCGAGTTGGCGTACTGCACGGCCGAGGACTCGGCCCAGGCCAGGCAATCGCCGGCCTCGGGCACGTTGGCGCCGTCGTAGCACACACAGCTGTAGTTCGGGGTCACGCCGATGCGGTCCAGCGCGCGCTCGAGGCGCCGTTGCTTGAGAAAGATCCCGCGGTTGATCAGCGTCAGCGTGCGGCCCGGCCGCGGATTGACCGTGGTCGGCACCTTGACCTTCGCGCCCTCCCCGGCCAGCCGATCGAGGATGTGGAGGTACGCCTCGAAAACCACGATGCCGAATGAGCCGGCCAAATGGGAGCTCTTCACCGGCACCAGACGCCCGGCGCCGAAGGCCTCGCCGTAGCTTACCAGGGTCTGCAGGGCCAGGGCCACGGCCGGACCGGACTCACCACGGAGGATGTCGCGGTGATAGGGCGCCAGCTTCACGTCCGTGCTCCCCTACAGGCCCCAGCGCAGCTGCTGCTCGACCCGAAAGCCCCTGGCCTCGAGGATCGCGGGCACGCCCTCGTCGCCGATCATGTGCGCCGCGCCGGCGATGGCGAACAGGCTGCCTCGCCGGCGCTTGAGAAACTTGCCGATGCTGCGGGCCATGATCTTGTTGCGCGCCACGATCATCCGCTCGTAGTAGAGCTTCTGCTTGGGGTCATCGCGCATCGGCTTCAGATAGACCTTCTCCAGCTGATCGGGATCGCCCCGCTTCCAGGCGCCGTGGATGGCCTTGTACTCCTGCTCCTGCTCCTCGGCCGAGCGTAGGACATCTCGCAGCATCATGTTCTGCACGCTCATCGGAAAACGGTCGAACAGCTTCACGTGGGCGCGGTACTTCTCCAGGCCCACGACCTTCTTGCCGCCGCGCTGGGCCCTTTCCAGGAAATAGCGGTCGATGCCCCAGCGATCGTCGACCCGCATCGCGTCGGCCTTGAGGCCGCCGATCACGTGAGCCACGACCCAGGGCTTGAACTGGGTGTACTTGTCCAGGTCGAGACCGTTGCGCTCGAGCGTAAGGACCAGCGGATCCCACAGGTCCTCGTCGATCACCTCCTTGAGCGTGGTGCCGGGCTTCAGCCGGGCCCGCCTGCGATAGTACTTCCACTCCCAGCGGGCGTCCTTGCGCGTGCCGTACGCCTCGATCGCCAGAGTGCCCGAGCCGTCGAAGGCCTTCTCGATCGTCGGGTCCATCGGGAACACGCCGTAGTGGCCGACATGAATCGAGCCCAGCAGGTACACCGTGGGACTCTTCCTGCGCTTCTTCTTCGTATTGGTCACCTTCCAGAAGAAGAGCTCCGCGGCCTCGTAGTCCCCGACCCGGGCCTCGGTCGCCGGCTCTGCCCCGGCCGGCGCCTCCCCGGCCGCGGCCTGAAGCGGCGCGACCCGGCCGCGGTCGTAGCGGCGGCGATCCACCACCTCGCCGGCGGGAGAGAAGCGCAGCCACACGCCGTGGGGCTGGCCCTCGAGATGCTCGCCCTGCTCCAGCTTGTGGCCCGCGTCGTCCCAGCTCGTGAAGGCGCCGTGGAGCTTGCCCTTCTCGAACATCCGCTCCCCGGACTTGTTCCCGCTGGCGTGGTAGCGCAGATGCGGTCCGTGGTTGATCCACAGCCCGCCCTCGGTCTGGATGCGGCACCACTGCTCGCGGCCGGCGGGAGGCGCCTCGCCGAACAGCAGCGCCCCGTCCGGGCACAGCGGAGAGGGCCTGCCCTCGGCTCTGGCCGGCGCCGGCTCCTCGCCCGGACAGCCGGCCGTCAGCCAAGCGGCGAGCAGCAGCACGCAAAAGGGGTCAGGCCTTGACACTTGACACTTAGCCCCTACTCGGCGGCGAGCCAGTCGGCCATCCAGCCAGCGAGCGGCTCGGCGACATCGTCTCGCCTGAGCCTGCTCAGCAGCCTGGCCACCTGGTTCTGCGTCACGTTCAGGCGCTCGGCAATCTCCCTGTGCTTACATCCTGTCGCACGATACAACGCCCAGACAGCAAACCGACGCTCGGGATTGGCGCGAGGTCCGCTTCGCCGATCGAAGAGCTGCTGCTCCGAAGCTCCGGTCATCCGGCACACGTCGGCGATGACACTCTCCACGCCGCGGTGTCGCGGATGGGGTGTCCCAGCATTCTCTGTGGCTACGTGCCTGCTCCGGGCGGGCGGCTCCCGCAACAGCCCCTTCTTCTTGAACAGCCCGGTGTCTGCATTGAAATCCTCTGGATACTCCACCGCACCCCGGTGGACGGACAGCACGAACTTGTGCAGGTTCTCTTCTCCATCCAGCAAATCGAGGAACCAGTCCGTGCTCAACCACTCTGGCGGAGTCTCACGACCGACGTAGGCTCGATGGCTCGTCCATGCTTCCGAGACCAGCCGCGAAACCAGATTGGCGCGCAGGGGGTTCAGGTGTATGTAGGCCAGCAAGATCCGAAGATACTCTTCTTGCATCACGAGTTGGCTCTTGAACCGCCCCCTGAACACCGGCCCGTCCCAGTGGTGAACAGCATTCAGCCACTGGGTGTAACGCCCGCCAAGGTGGCGCATGGCATCGGATAGATTGCCGAGGCGACTCCTGACCAACAGGTGATAGTGATTGGGCATCAGCGAATAGGCGTGGATCTCGATATCATAGCGACCGACGGTGTCTGCCAGATGATCGAGGAATCCAACGCAATCGTCCTGGAGCTTGAATATCGGAGCCCGCCGCGCACCGCGATTCATCACGTGATGAAACGCCCCCGGAAAATCATCGCGCCTGGGTCGCGGCATGCAGGCATTGTCCCATCTACTCGCTAAGTGTCAAGTGTCAAGGCCTGACCCCTTTTTCGAGCCGCGCCCGCCGGCGGAAAGGCCGCGTCACCCGCATGATCCCCTTCACCGCGGTGTAGAATACCAGCTTGACCAGGTTCCAGAAGTCCCAGGCCGGGCTCTTGATGCCGAAACGGAACAGCACGCCGAACATCAGCGACTTGACCATCACCGGGCAGCCCTTGACCCGGATGATCTTGCCCGCCTCGAGCTTGCCGGTGACGCCGGCGCAGTCGCCGATGATCGCCACCGGCTCGCCGGGATGGATCACGTCGCCCTCGTACAGACCCATCACCATCGCGCCCTTCTTCGCGGCCTTGACCGTGCCGGGGTACTTGGCGTCGGCCGTGCCCAGCACGCCCTTGACCGAGCAGATGCATCCGCCGTAGCACAGCTGCCGGCTGTTGCGGTTCTTGCCCTCGTAGAAGCGCACCGGCGAGTCCAGCTTCTGCAGGTCCTGGAATGGCGAGTAGATGTCGCGCGTCGTCTCGGCGAGCTCATCGATCGTCACGTCGCCGGAGACCTCGATATCGTCGAGATCGAGCGAGCCGTACCCGCGCTCGCGCGCCTCCACCAGATGCAGCACCTTCTCCGGATCCCAGGAGAGCACGCGCGCCGCCACAGCGTCGCAGGCCAGCGGGTGGTCCGAGATGATCATCGCGCCGAGATGGAAGGGCAGCGGGCTCGACTCGAAACCCCGACCGCAGGTGATCGCATCCGTCACGATCAGATCCGGGTAGCCCAGCTCGAGCATGTCCACGACCTTGTCGTTGAGCCGGTCGTCGTGAAACAGGAAGCGTTCCTTGTGGGTGAGGATGCCGATGTTGAGCTTGAGCGCGTTGGTGATCTGGGTCACGATGTGGTACTTCAGCTTGGGCATCCAGATCTTGTACTCGGCCTCGTGCAGCGCCTTGGCCACCAGCATCGTCTTGTGGTGCTTGGCCCTGTTCAGCTCCACCTCCACGCACTGCTGCTCGTTGAAGTCGACCACGGGCACGCCGGTGCGCCGCGCCAATTTGAAGTAGCCCGAGTCGTGGAAGAACAGCCGCGTGGGAATGCCGATACCGCCCGACTCGCCGATGGTGATTCGCGCGTCGGAGTCGCGCTCGCGTAGCACGTCGATCATCGACTCGACCACGAGCGGAGCGGTGTAGCTGTGGTGGATGTAGCCCTTGTTCGCGGTGACCACGTTGGGCTTGATCAGGATCCGGCCCCGGGGCCCGGCGCCGAGCTCCTGCATGCCCTCGCGGATGATGCCGCGGATGCGGTCCGCGTCGTACTCCTCGCAGCGCCGGAGAATGACCCTGGGTTTCTTCTTCATCGCCGTCCTGCCCCTCGGGAATGATTCCATCCTAGCAGATTTTGCGTTTTTCGCACGCATTCTGTAGCGTGAAGCCGATGAGAGTGCACGCACCGCCGCTGCTGATGTTCGCCGCGCTGCTGCTCGGCTGCGAGGGCGGCGGCAGCGGCTCCACTGGCGGCGACGAGGACGGTCCCGTCGATATCACCCAGCTGGAGACCATCGCCGAGCTCGACGAACTCTCGCTGTTCACCTTCGGCATCTTCAGCGACAACAAGGGCGACGGTCCCGACACCGGCGAGTTCGGGTACGTGCGCACGATGATCGACGCGACGGTCGCGATGGACGCCCGCTTCGTGCTCGGCATCGGCGACCACGTCAAGCGCCACGCCGGCGTGACCCAGGACTGGGTGACCTTCATGACCACGGACTCGTGGTGGTTCGACAATTTCTACCCCGTGATCGCGGACGGCGAGAACGCGTACTACGGCACGGGCCAGGGCGACTGGGGCGCGGGCCGCGGGCTGCTGGACGACCTCGCATTCTGCGACAAGGAGAACGTGACCTGCCGCGCCAACGGCGCAGAGTATCACGCCGTGATCGCGGCCGAGGGCATCGACGTGCACTTCGTGGTCGCGCACTACCCGGACTCGGGGGACGACCCCTTCCCCGAGGACAGCCAGCGCTACCTGCTCTCCGAGCTCCAGGGCATCACGCGCACGGGGCGTGAGATCGTGATCGCCACCGCGCACACCGGCCAGTGGCTGGCCTCGAAGCGCTGGGCGCTGGGCGAGGGGGCCCGGCAGTCGGTGCTCGACGGCGCCGACCTGCTGCTCGGCGCGAGCACGCACTTCTACACCCGGTACGAGTACCCCGACGACCAGGCGCTGTACATGAACACCGGCGCGACCGGGTACTCATTCCTCTACAACAACTACATCCAGGTCAGCGTGCTCGACGATCCGCTGCGCATCGTGTTCCAGAACATGCCGGCCGACGGCGAGCGAACGCTGCAAACGGGCGGGAACTGCTGGATCAAGGAGATCCAGGGCCCGGTGCGCGAGTGCGGGTTCGTGCACGGGCAGGCGTGGGGGGCGGAGGCGCGTTGGCTCTGATCAAGGAAGGAGACGCACGGATGCACTCGCGACGATCATGTTGGTCCTGGGTACCGCTTGCCTGCGGCCTGATGCTGGCCACCGGCTGCGCCGGCCTCCAGCTCGACCTGCGCAACGCCGCAGTACAGAAGCCGAGCAACGTGGCGCTGTACTTCTCGGTGGAGACCAAGGACGGAATGCCGGTGCCCGGCCTGGCCGCGGAGACCTTCAACATCTACGAGGACGGACGCCTGATCTCGCCCTTCGAGAGCAAGCAGACGATCCTCAACCCCGAGGTGGCGGTGGTGCACCACGTGGTGCTGCTGATGGACCTGTCGGGCAGCATCATCGAGTCCGGCTCCCTGCCGACCCTGATCGAGGCGGCGCGCGCCTTTGCCGAACGCATGGCGCAGGGGCACAGCGTGGCGGTGGTCGGCTTCGACGGACGGGCCGAGCTGATCCCGGTGGTCGATTTCACCACCAACCCCAAGACCGTACAGAACGGGCTCAAGCGCCTGGCCCGGCACAAGGTGAAGGATCCCTCGACCAATCTCAACGGAGCCGTGGTGGAGGCGGTCGAGCTGCTCGAGAAGCAGATGGCTGCCTCGCCCCAGCCCCTGCGCTTCGGCACGATGGTGGTCTTCACCGACGGAACCGACCGGGCGCACCGGGTGAGCGAGCGGGAGATGCTCGACGCGCTGGACCGGGCCAGCCTCAACGTGTTCGTGATCGGGCTCGGCGGCGAGATCTCGGTGGCGCAGCTCGGCCGGCTGGGCCGCGCCGGGTTCATGCGCGCGGCCGAGCTGGCCGCGGTGGGCAAGGCCTTCGACGAGGTCGCGGCCTTCATCGAAGCTGCCGGCCGCAAGTTCTACCTGCTCTCGTACTGCAGCCCCTCGCGGGCGGGCAGCCATCTGCTCACCGTGGAGGTGATGAACGCGGACCTGTTCGGCTCGCTGGAGCACCGCTTCGATGCCGAGGGCTTCGGACCTGGATGTGACCCGAACAAGAAGCCCAGCTTCAAGGCCGGACGGATCCGCATCAAGCCGGCTCGGATCTCCAAGTAGTCGATCTACTTCACATATCCCGCGCCGGCTCAACCCACGACCCGTACGCTGCAGCGAGTTCCCTGTGATCCTCGTCACCTGCCCGATATTTCTTTGCAAAAAAGACTTTCCCTGCCCCCCGGACACGGGGTCTATCCCCGTGAAACCGAAAACCGGAGGTTAGTCATGAAACGCATCGCATCCCTCTCGATCGTCCTGGCCCTGCTGCTCCCTGCCTGCGGCGAGGACTCCCAGGGGTACGACCAGGCCCAGCTCGACCAGGCCCGCCGGGCCCTGCCCACCCGGGCCCTGCTCACGGCCAGCGTGCCCGAGGCCACGATGAAGGGCCTGCAGCTCAACGTGCTCGGCGCCCCGGCCGTCTTCCCGCAGGAGGTGCTGCCGGTGGCCACGGAGATCAACGGCACCATCGGCAACCTGCTCGACATCCTCGAGATCGTGGTCGAGCAGCCTCCCACGGTGTACGACAGCGACAAGGCCGAGTTCGTCTGGGGCCCCTTCGACGACAGCGACACGGTGATGCTCGGCGACACGGTGTACGTCTGGGTCAAGGACATGGGCGCGAACAGCGGCGAGGACTTCCGCTACGGGTACGCCGTGGTCCGCGGGATGGGCCGCGACATGGCCAAGAACAAGGCGGTGATCTGGGGCGCGGCCAACCCGGATCCGGACAACGAGGATCATGGCGCGGGCGTGGTGATCTGGGACTTCGAGGCCAACCGCGAGTTCGAGGACGAGAACAACCCGAACCACGGCGAGCTCGACGAGGGCCGCTTCGCCGCGGTGTACATCAGGGACGACGACGCGAACGAGCCCGACACCGAGGTCGGCATCGTGGTCGCCGCCTTCCGCGACTTCGTGGCCAAGGACGACCAGCCCGCCGAGCCCGGCGACCTGGACTACCTGTACGGCGCGGTCGAGGGCGTCGATGTGCGCTTCGACTTCATGGACTTCCGCCTGACCGGCAACCTCGACGACGCCACCGAGGCCGAGGAGTTCCTCGACGTGCAGATGGCCTTCTACAACGGCACGGGCCGGGCCGAGGCCATCGGCGCGGGCGGCGACATCCCGCAGGACGCCTCGATCGAGAGCACGGAGTGCTGGAACGCGGGCCTGCTGCGCGAGTACTACAGCTTCGAGGCCGTGCTCGGCGACGGCACCCGGCAGCCGATCGCGCCCACCGAGGGCGAGCCCACGGCCTGCACGATGCAGAGCCTGGACGACGTGCCCTCGCTCGACGACGTGGACGCTGAAATGCTGGATGCGCTGGCCGACGTGGCCACGAACGGCATTCCCACCGAATAATCGGCGCGCGGGCTTCCTCCCCGGCCGATCCCGCAGCCTCCCCCTACGCCTCTCCCGGATCCTGCGCGAAGCGCAGCAGCGCCCCGGCCTTGGTGTTCCTCGGGTCATAGGCCACGGCGATGCGCAGCAGCCGCACCGCCTTGCCCCGGTCGTTCACGGACAGCGCCTGGCAGGCCTCCTGGACCAATGCCACGGCCTTCATGTCCGCACTTCCGCTGGTGTCGAACCGCAGCCCCTCGGTCGGGGTCAAGGCCTTGGGCCGCGGGATCTGCTCGGCCCCGGCGCCAGCGCGGCTCCGGGCCGCACCGGTCCGCCCAATGCCCTGCGAGCCACGGGGAGCCGCGACCCGCTGCTGCCAGCCGGCCATGGACTCCTTGCTCATCAGCTGACAGGCCGTCGATCCCGGGGCTGCCGTGCCCGCCTCACCGCAGAGCCGGCCGCGACAGGTATCGAGATAGCGCTGGATCAGCCGGGGCAGCACCCGGCCCACGCCCTGCAGCCGCAGCACCATCAGCCGGGGGTTGTTCGCTCCTGCGGACAGGGTGCGCTCCACCACGGTCGGGATCCTGAGCAGCCGGCCGCAGCCGGGCAGGGTCAGCGCGACCTCCACGCGGTGCCCGGTCGGTGTGAGGTCGGCGGAGGGCACGGCCAGGTACCCGTGGCGGATGCCCTCCACGAAGGCCTGCTCCAGGCTCTCCACGGAGCGAAATCGCAGGCCGATGCGGCGGTCTGGCACCCTGGCAGACCCCGGACTGGCTGACATGATATCCCTGGTCTTCATCGCGTCATCCCCGGACAAGGTTTGGCTGGGCCGTAAGCAAGGGCAATGCCAGCCTGCTGCGGCCGGAACCCGAGGAAAAATCTTCTGATCCCGAATGGTTACCGAACCAGCCCACCCTCGGCGGCAACAGCCGCCAGCCGGGCCGGACCAGAAGCTGGCCCACGCTGGACAGATCTTGGCCTCACGGCCGGGGCTGGTCAGGCGTCCAGCTCGATGCCGTACTCGCGGATCTTCTTGCGCAGCGTGGTCCGGGAGATGCCGAGGTCCCGGGCCGTGGCGGCCTGGTTCCAGTCGTGCTCGCGCAGCACCCGCATCAGCACCGCCCGCTCCGCATCCTCGAGGCTCTGGGGAGTTTCGGGTTCGATCGTCACGCCGTTGGTCTGCAGCAGCAGATCGGCCTCGCCGATCAGCTGGCCGCTGGCCGAGGTCAGGCTGCGCAGCACCGCGTTGCGCAGCTCCCGAACGTTTCCGGGCCAAGGGTGGGACCACAGCCGCCGGATCGCCCCGGGATCGAAGCCCTCGGCCCGCAGCCCGGGATCGGCCTCGCGCTGCTGCGCCAGGAAGTAGTCGGCGAGCAGCAGGATGTCGTCGCGACGGTCGCGCAGCGGCGGGACCTTGATCCGGACCACCGAGACCCGGAAGAACAGATCCTCGCGGAAGCGCCCCTCGCGAACCCTGGCGTCGAGATCACGGTTGGTGGCCGCCACGATCCGCACGTCGACCCGGTGTACCTGCTCGCCGCCCAGGCGCTGCACCTCGCCGGTCTCGACCACCCGCAGCAGCTTGGTCTGCTGGTCCAGCGGCAGCTCACCGAGCTCGTCGAACAGCAGCGTGCCGCCGTGGGCCAGCTCGAAGGCGCCGCGCCGACGCTCGAGCGCGCCGGTGAAGGCCCCCTTCTCGTGTCCGAACAGATCGCTGCGCAGCGATTCCCGGTCCGCGGTGCCGCAGTCGAATACCTGGAACGGACCCGAGCTGCGCAGGGACAGATCGTGCAGGGCCCGGGCGATCATCTCCTTGCCGGTCCCGGTCTCGCCCTCGATCAGCACGGGCAGCTGGGACGGCGCGACACGCTGGATCAGCGCGAACAGCTCGCGCATCGCAGCGGTCTCGCCGAGCATCCCGGCCGGACCGACGCCCGATTGCCCGGAATAGACCTTGTCCACGACGGTGCGGAACAGCAGCCGGGTCTGTCCGATCCAGATCTCGGAGCCGGGCGTGAGCAGCGCCTGCTCCAGCTTGAGCCTGTTGACGAAGCTGCCGTTGGTGCTGCCGAGATCGCGCAGGCGGTAGCCCTCGTCGGTCTTCTCGATCACCAGGTGGTGCTGGGACACGGCCGGGTCCGGCAGGATCAGGTCGTTGTCCGCTCCGCTGCCCACGCTCACCTGGGATCCGTCGATGGCGAGGCGCTCGCCGCGCAGGGGCCCGTCGAGGATCTCGAGGCAGCACCGCGGCAGCCGAGAGAAGCCGCCTTCCGGAAGCCCGAGCTTCTCGGTGTCACCGTCGAGCTTCTTCTTTGCCTTCGCCATCGGCCGCAGTGTACGGAGAGAACACGCAAGTTTCAAGAGAAAGGAACAGGCTTGGCAAACGGGACTGTTCCGTGCACTGTAGGGCCATGGATTGGCTCGAGCTGCTGCGCCACCAGCCCCCCGCGGTCCTGACGTACCTGGTCGTCATTGCGGGCGCCCTGCTGTTCACGCTCAACGGCCTGCGCCCGCTGTACCGCCCGATGGTGCTCTCGGGCCTGAGCTTCTTCGCCGGCTGGCCCACGGTCGAGGCGGCGATGCAGCACATCGGCTGGCAGGCGCTCCTCGCCGCGTGGGTCTTCCACGATGGCGCCGGCCTCGATGCCTGGCCCGGGTACCTGGCCCTCGCCATCACCGCGCTGAACTGGGCCGGGCTGGCCTGGCTGGCGGTACAGGGCTTCTGCGCCCGGGCCGTGCTGGCCCGCCAGCTAGCGGTGCAGCGCGAGCTGTTCGACCCGGATCCTGCGACCGGCGAGCTGCGGATCGACCCCGGGCCGCCGGATAGCACCATACCGCTGGCCCTGCCGATCTTCATCCCGCGCTCGGTGGAGCGCATCGGCCACATCCCGTACTGCGAGAACGACGGCCGGCCGGTGCGCCTCGACCTGTACCGCCCCCGCTCGCGCACCGGGCCCCTTCTTCCGGTGCTGCTGCACCTGCACGGCGGCGGCTGGGTCGTGGGGGGCAAGCGGCAGCAAGGCCGGCCGCTGATGTTCCACCTGGCGAGCCAGGGCTGGATCTGCGTGTCCGCCAACTACCGCCTGTCGCCGCGTGCGACCTTCCCGGATCCGCTGCTCGACGCCAAGCAGGCGCTGCGCTGGATCAAGCAGAACATCGAGGAGTACGGTGGCGACCCGGACTTCGTGGTCGTCGAGGGCAACTCGGCGGGCGGCCACCTGGCGGCGCTGCTGGCGCTGACGCCCGGGATGCCCGAGTACCAGCCCGGCTTCGAGGATCTCGATCTCTCGGTGCAGGCCTGCGTGAGCATGTACGGCGTGTACGACCTGATCGACCCCGACGGGCTGGCCAACCCGGGCCTGCACTTCTTCGCCAGGCTCACGCTGATGAAGGCCCGGCCCGAGGAGGCGCCCGAGCTGTACGAGCGGGCCTCGCCGGTGCGCTGGCTGCGCGATGACGCCCCGCCCTTCCTGGCGGTGCACGGCACGCACGACACGCTGGTGCCGGTGCAGAGCGCGCGGCGCTTCGTGGAGGTCTTCCGCGAGCGCACGACGGTCCCGCTGACCTATCTCGAGCTGCCCGGCGCGACCCACGCCTTCGACATCTTCCACTCACCGCGAGCCAACGCCACCGTGGGCGCGGTGGCCACCTGGCTGCGGGCGCAGCACCGCCGCCACCGCGGAGCCCGCTGAGCCTGCTTCCGTGATCGTCAGCCCAGCGGCCGGTACCCGATCTCGAGGATGCAGTAGCTGGCCTCGCCCTTGGGACGCCTCACCGTGACCTCGTCGTCGACCTGCTTGCCGATCAGGGCCCGGCCCACGGGCGAGTCGATGCTGATCCGGCCCGCGGGCACGTCGGTCTCGTCGGGCCCGACGATGCGGTACACCACCTCCTCGCCGTCGTCGTCCTCGAGCCTCACCCAGGCGCCGAAGAACACCCGGCCCTCCTGCTCGGGCGAGGCCACGATCACGGTCAGCTTCTCGATCCGATCGGCGAGGAAGCGCAGCCTGCGGTCGATCTCGGCCAGCCGGCGCTTGCCGTAGATGTACTCGGCGTTCTCCGAGCGGTCGCCCTCGGCCGCGGCCTCCTGCACGCCCCGGGCAATCCTGGGCCGCTCGACCTTCCACAGCTGCTCGGCCTCGTCCTGCAGCCGCTGCATGCCCTCGGGCGTGATGTAGTCGGAGATGTCCTTCATCAGATGGATTCTAGCGCCGGCGGCCGCGCAACGCCAATCCAATCGCGGGGTACGAGCTTCCGGAGGTCACGGGGGCGCAGGGAGGAAACGATCGCCGATTCCCGACGAGCGGATCACGTCCACCTTTGATGACGCGTCCGCGCCAAAGGTGGCGATCACCGCTTCTGCCCCTGCGATGCGCTCGATCAGCTTCAAGCCCCGATCCGCTCCCAGGACCACCAGCGCGGTGGCCAGCGCGTCGGCCCGCGCCGCGTCGGCAGCGAACACCGTGGCCGAGCAGACCGCGCCCTCCCTGGCCTCGCTCCGGCGCAGCGAGCCCGCAGGCCAGCCGGTACACGGATCGATGATGTGGCCGTAGCGTCGCCCCGAAACCCAGCGGCTGCGCTCGTAGTCACCCGAGGTCACCACCGCGCCCGCGTCCACCCGCAAGGTACCCAGCAGACCGCCCGGCCGGCGGGGATGGCGGATCCCGAGCTGGAACGAAGGGGGTGCGTCCCGGTCGTCGAAGACCGCCAGGTCACCGCCCAGCTCCACCAGGCCGCGGCGGATGCCCGCTTCCCGCAGCCACGCAAGGCCCAGGTCGGCAAAGGCGCCCTTGGCGATGCCGCCCAGATCCAGCTCAGAGCCGGGCTCGAGAGCCAGGGTCGGCGGATCGCTTCCGGTCACCAGGCATACGCGGTCGCAGCCGATCGATTGCCGTGCGGCCTCGATCGCCTCGTCCGCGGGCACCTGCCCGGTTTCGAGCGAACGCTTCCACAGCTGCACCAGAGGCCCGATCGTGGGATCGAAGGCGCCGTCGGTCTCGGCGGACAGGTCCAGCGCCTGCTCGATCAACTCGGCCGCCAGCGGTGAGATGGCCACCGGCTCGCCCCTTGCGCGCGCCGCTCGCGAGAGCGCGCTGCCGGCCCGGTGCACGCTCAGCTCGGCCTCCAGTCGCTGGACCTCGGCCCGGTACCCGGCGACCGCCGCCTCCAGCGCCTCCTGCTCGGCGCCCTCCGCGGTCACGTGCACCGGAATCCCGCCCATGGCGTAGAACTCGGCGGTCAGCCGCGACGGCGCGCCGGACGGTGCACAGCCGCTCAACCCGGCGAAGCCCATGAAGGCCATCGCCAGGATGCCGGCCGTGATCAGGCCGATCGGAACACCGGCGAGGCGCGCCGGGACCTGGCGCAGGGACAGCGCCTCGCGCAGCCCCGCGAAGATCACGATCGCGATCGTGAAGCCCAGGGCCGACGATACCGCGAACACCAGCGCCTCGAGATAGCTCAGCTCCTTCTGGATGCAGAGGATCGCTACCCCGAGAATGGCGCAGTTGGTGGTGATCAGCGGCAGGTAGATGCCCAGCGCGCGGTACAGACCCCGGGCGAGCTTCTTGAGCACGATCTCGACCAGCTGGACCAGCGAGGCGATCACGAGGATGAAGGCGATCGTCTGCAGGTAGCCCAGCTCCAAGGGCTCGAGCAGCAGGTGCTGCACGGGCCAGGTGATGGCGGCGGCGAGGACCATCACAAAGGTCACCGCCAGGCCCATGCCCAGCGCCGTGCCCGAGGAGCGCGAGACCCCGAGGTACGGACAGATGCCCAGGAACCTGGCGAAGATCACGTTGTTGACCAGGATCGCGCCCAGCACCAGATCGAAGAGGGAGGTTTCAGGCACGGTCCGACCTCCTCGCATCCAGCGCGTTCATCGCCCACAGCAGCAGCCCCAGGGTGATGAAGGCTCCGGGCGGAAGCACGAACACCAGCACACGCGGCACCTCGGCCCCCACCAGCGCCAGGCCGAACAGGCTGCCGCTGCCGAGCAGCTCGCGGATCGAGCCCAGCGCGACCAGCGCCAGGGTGAAGCCCAGGCCCATGCCCAGCCCGTCGACCAGGCTGGCCAGCACCGGATTCCGCGAGGCAAAGCTCTCGGCGCGGCCGAGGATGATGCAGTTGACCACGATCAGCGGGATGAACAGGCCCAGGCTCTTGGACAGCGAATAGCAGTACGCCTGCAGCAGCAGATCGACCACGGTCACGAAGGTCGCGATCACCATGATGTAGATCGGAATGCGCATCGGGTCGGGCACCAGCCGCTTGATCGAGGCGATGACCACGTTGGAGCACAGCAGCACGAAGGTGGTGGCGGCCCCCATGCCCAGGGCGTCGAGCGCCGAGGTCGTGACGGCCAGCGTGGGGCAGAACCCCAGCAGCAGCCGCAGCACCGGATTCTGGCGCCACAGCCCCTTGAGCAGGTTGTCCCCGGCGCTCATCGCGGATCTCCGGGGGCGGCCTGCGCCTCCCGCTGCAGCACGGCGACCGACGCGCCGACCGCCTCGGCCACCGCACGGGAGCTGATCGTGGAGGCGGTGATCGCGTCGATCTCGCCGCCGTCCTTGCGCACCTGGAAGCGGCAGGCCTCCGCCCGCCGCAGGGCGAACTGCCTGAGGAAGGGCCGGCGGCCCGAGCAGTCCTGCTGCGCGCACTCCTCGCGCCAGCGGGGGAATCGTTCCTGGTCCTCGGTGATCTTGGCGCCGAGGCCGGGCGTCTCCTGGTGAGCGAGGATGTACACGCCGGTGATCTGGCCCTCGGGGGTCGCTCCCACCAGCAGGTGGATCATCGGTCCAAAGCCCTGGGTGGTGCAGGTCTGTAGGGCGTACCCGCTCACCCGGCCGTCACGGGTGGCGGTGAAGCGCCGGAGCGCGCAGGCCGACCCGGCGCCGGCAACCGGTCGGGCCGTGCTCTCGGGTCGGTTGTCGTGTGCCGGCAAGACCAGCCCCAGCGCCTGCACCAGCTCCTGGCGGCGGGAGCGCTCGATCGGCTCCCGGGTCCGGGTGTGGACGAAGCCGAGCAGCGCCGCCGCCAGCGCGCTGACCATGATCACGGTGAGCACCATCAGCGCATTGTCGCGGAGGCTTCCCGCCTCGCCGGGCTCGGGATCACTGGCGCGTACGCTCATGCCGCAGACCTCCACCGGCGATTGGCCTGGCCGAACTTGCGCGGCCGGGTGACCCGATCGATCAGCGGGGTCAGGCCGTTCATGATCAGGATCGCGAAGCTGACCCCCTCGGGGTACGCGCCCCACAGGCGGATCACCGCGGTGATCAGTCCGCAGCCCGCACCGAACACCAGCATGCCCCTGGCCGTGACCGGCGAGGTGACCATGTCGGTGGCCATGTACAGGGCGCCCAGCAGCAGGCCCCCGCCAAGCAGGTGGTACAGCGGGTTGGCGCAGGCGGCGGGATCGGCGGCCCAGGCGATGCCGGTCACGACCGCGGTGGCGGCCGCGAAGCTCAACGGGATGTGCCAGGTGATGATGCGGCGCCAGAGCAGGATCGCCGCGCCGAGCAGCAGGGCCAGCCCGCTCACCTCGCCGAGACAGCCACCCACGCGCCCCGGCCCGCCCGGCCGAAATCCGAGGAACAGGTCGAGCAGGGGATAGTCGCGCCGGATCTCCTCGCGCAGTCTCGCCTGCTGAACAGGGTCGGCGCCCGCCCGCGCAGCCTCCTTGAGCTTGCCCAGCGGGGTGGCGTACGTCTCGCCGTCCACCTCTGCGGCGTCGTACGAGCGGGTGAGGTCCTCGACCGGAGGGCTGTAGTCGAGCATCTGCGCGGGAAAGCTGATCAGCAGGAACACGCGGGCGACGAGTGCGGGATTGAAGGGGTTGTGCCCCAGGCCGCCGAAGAGATGCTTGCCCAGCGACATGGCGGTCAGGGCGCCGATCAGCACCAGCCACCAGGGGGCCGAGGCCGGCAGGTTGAGCGCCAGCAGCACACCGGTGATGATCGCGCTGCCGTCGGAGGCGCAGCCGACCGCCTGTCGCAAGGTCGAGCCCCGTACGGCCACGAACAGCAGCTCGAAGCCCACGCAGGCCGCGGTCGACAGGAGGATCACGCCGAGCGCGGCGTACCCGAACACGTACGCGGCCACGCCGCAGGCGGGCAGCAGCGTGATCCACACGGTGTGCATGATGCGACGCACGCTGTCGGTGGCGGCCAGGTGGGGTGACGAGCTGACCAGCAGGTTCTCGGGGCAGGAACTGTCCGGCATCGCGCTCCCCGTGCGGCTAGGCACTCTTTCGCTCCTGCTCCTGTACGAGCCAGCGGCGGTACTCGTTCTTGCCCAGACGCACCAGGTGCATCAGCCGTCGGTGGGAGGGGCAGGAGAACTGGCACGAGCCGCACTCCACGCAGTCCAGCGCGTCGGCCAGCTGCTCGAAGCGACCGACCTCGGCGTAGCGGGCCATCTCGCCCGGCACCAGACCCTGGGGGCAGGCCTGCACGCAACGTCCGCAGCGAATGCACGGAGCCTCCGCCAGCAGACGGGCCCGACCGCGGTCGAGGAACACCAGCCCGGAGGTGGACTTGAGCACCGGCACGTCGGCGACCCGCAGCGACTTGCCCATCATCGGGCCGCCGATCACGATCTTCTGCAGATCCGCGGTGACCCCGCCGCAGCAGTCGATCACCTCGAGCAGCGAGGTGCCGACCCGGACCCGCAGGTTCTTCGGCTCGCGGATCGCGGGACCCGAGACGGTCATCACCCGCTCGACCAGCGGCTTGCGGCGCGCCACGGCCTCGAAGGCGGCATGGGCGGTGCCCACGTTCTGGACCACCGCACCGACCGACATCGGCAGCTTGCCGGGCGGAACCTCGCGGCCGAGCACGGCCTTGATCAGCTGCTTCTCCGCGCCCTGCGGGTAGCAGGTCTTGAGCGCGACGATGCGCAGGTCCTTTGCGCCCGAGGCTGCCGACCGCATGGCCTCGATGGCCCGGGGCTTGTTATCCTCGATGCCGACGAAGGCCTGCTCGACGCCCAGCACGGTCTCGAGGATCCGCAGGCCCTGGATGATCTCGTCGGTGTGCTCCAGCATCAGGCGGTTGTCGCTGTTGAGGTACGGCTCGCACTCCACCCCGTTGAGGATCAGGGCGTCGATCGGGCAGTCCGCGGGAGGGGAGAGCTTGACGTGCGTGGGAAAAGCCGCACCGCCCATGCCCACCAGGCCGGCGTCCCGGATCGCGTCGAGGAAGCCATCCGCCTCGCTGAAATCCACCCGCTGCGCCTGCAGATCGACGGTATCGATCCACGCGTCCTCGCCGTCCGATTCGATCTCGATGCAGGGCGAGTGCGGCGAGATCGAGGTGCGGCGTGTCCCGATCGAGCGGATCGTGCCCGAGATCGACGCGTGGACCGGAGAGGACACGAAGCCGGTCGGCTCCGCGATCATCTGGCCGGCCTTGACCCGCTCCTTGGGCGCGACCACCGGGCGGCTGGGCGCGCCGAGATTCTGGTTGAGCGGGATGCACACCCGCTCGGGCGGCGGCAGGGTCTCGATCGGCTTGTCGCGCGTGAGGTGCTTCTCCCCTGGCGGGTGGATTCCACCGCGCCGGAAGGTGCGTCTCATGCACTCACCCGCTCGTCGACTGCGGGAGACACCAGCGCCTTCTCCTTTTTCTTCTGCTTCTTCCTGGGAGGCGTGCGGGAGACCTCCAGGGCCTCCGGACTCAGCTCGACGCCCACCAGGATCTTGCGGCGGCAGACCGCGATGCAGCTGCCGCAGGCGACGCAGCGCTCGGGATCGATCCGTGCCAGGTTGTCGCTGATCTCCACCGCATCATGCTCGCAGGCCTTCATGCACAGCTTGCAGCCGATGCAGCCGACGCGGCACCGCTCACGCACCTGCTTGCCGGCGTCGTGCGAGGCGCAGGCCACGAAGACCCGCGCCCCTCGCGGCAGCATGCGGATGATGCCGCGCGGGCAGACCTGCACGCACGCGCCACAGCCCGAGCAGCGATCCGGATCGACCACGGCAACGCCGTTGGCGATGCGGATCGCGTCACAGGGGCACACCTCGCAGCAGGTACCCAGTCCGAGGCAGCCGTAGGGGCACAGCTTCTCGCCGCCGTCGATCAGGTGGGCGGCGCGGCAGTCCATCACTCCCTCGTAGGACCCGGCAAAGCTCGCGCCGTCCCGATCGCCCCGGCACATCACCACCGCCACCGGCGGCTCCCGGCTGGAGACCTCCATGCCGAGCATCGACGCGATGCGGACCGCGGTCTCCTTGCCGCCCACCGGGCAGATCATCTCCGGATCGCGCTCCCGCACAACGGCCTCGGCAAAAGCGCGGCACCCGGCGAATCCGCAGCCGCCGCAGTTGGCGCCCGGCAGGACGTCCTCCACCGCGTTGACCAGCGGATCCTCGTACACCGCGAACCTGCGAGCCGCCAGCACGAGCATCAAGGACAGGGCGCCGCCGATACTCGCGAGCGCCAGGGATGAGATCAGCACGTTCATTGCCGTGTCCCCTTCACCGCAGGCGACGCCTAGGCGCTGCGGCGTCTATCTCCCGGCATTCCGGAAGGATCGATCTCGGCATCCAGGACCTCTTCCTCGCAGAGATCGCGGTACTCGTCGCCGCTGAATCCCAGCAGATCGCAGAGCACCTCCTGGTTGTGCTCGCCGAGCAGCGGCGCGGCTCCGCGAACGTCGGTGTCGGCGTCGGAGAGCTTCACCGGGCAGCCGTTGATGCGCACGGGACCGAGCAGGGGCTGGTCGATCTGCGGGGCCATCTCCCAGTAGCGGGTCTGCTCGGATTCGATCACGTCGCGGACGCTGCACAGGTGGCCGTGGGGCAGTCCGTGCTCCTCCATCAGCGCCAGCACCTGCCCGGTGGTGTGCTTCAGGGTCCAGCGCTCGATGGTGGCGTCGACCTCCTCGTGGTTGCCGATGCGCTCCGGGGCGGTCCGGAAGCCTGCCCGCTCCTGCAGGCCGGGATCGCCCATCATCTCGCACAGGCGCGACCACAGCCGGTTGTCGATGGCGATGATGTTCACGTACCCGTCGCGGGTCTGGTACAGGCCGTGAGGACAGGCCGAGGGATGGCGGCTGCCCATCGGCTCGGGGATCACTCCTTCGAGATCGTACCCGGGGATGGCGTCCTCGAGGACCGACACCCCGCTGTTGTACAGGCAGCAGTCCACCAGCATGCCCTGGCCCGTGGCATCTCGGCTGCGCAGGGCCGCCAGCACGCCAATGACCAGATCGCGGCCGGCGAGGTAATCGAGCACGGAGAATCCCACCCGGTGGGGCTTTCCTCTCCAGCTTCCGTTCTGAGCGGTGATGCCGCATTCCGATTGCACGCACACGTCATAGGCCCGGCGCCTGGACCAGGGGCCCGACTGCCCGTAGCCCGAGATCAACCCGTAGATGATGCCGGGCTTCTGCTTGCAGATGGACTCGTAGTTCAGGCCGAACTTGTCGAGGGTGCCCGTGGTGAAATTTGCCACCACCACATCCGCCCAGTCGAGAATCAGCCGCCTGGCCACCGCGCAGCCTTTCTCGGTGCGCAGGTCGAGGCACAGCGAACGCTGGCCGCAGTTGAGCGCCACGAAGATGCCGCTCTGCAGCTTGCCGCGCCGGTCCTTCTTGAATGGCCGGATGCGCCGCATCACGTCGCCGCCGGGCGGTTCGATCTTGATCACGTCCGCGCCGAGGTCGCACAGCATTCTCGTGGCGCTGGGCGCCGAGATCACCTGTGCGAAGCTGACCACTTTCAGATCCGTGAGGGCTCGACCGGTGCTCTTCTTCTCTCCCCCCCATGCCGACTCGAGAGTCTGCATGGCGCGTCCTCCCTTCTGGAAAACAGTGAACACCGGATCGGGCTCTCCAGCCATGGCGGCAATCACGATTTCCAGGTCGTAAAAATCACAGCAACCTCGATCGTCGGTATTCGGTGATACCGGAAATCTGCGCTCGTTCGTCGCGCCTGTGCTATATTCTCCGCCCAACGGGAGGAGCCACGATGTACCGCCACACCCAGATCGGCACCCTGCTGCTGCTGCTGCTCGCCGCGGTCGAGATCGGGCTGCTGGCGATCCTGATGTACGAGGCCCCGGATCCGGTGCTCAAGATCACGCTGGCCGTGCTGCCGCTGCTGGCCCTGATGTTCGGCTGGCTCACCGTGGAGATCGACGGCGGCCGGCTGCGCTGGTTCTTCGGCATCGGCCTGATCCGCAAGTCGCGCGAGCTGATCGAAATCGAGAACGCGAAATCGGTACGCAACTCCTGGATCTGGGGCTGGGGCATTCGGCTGACCCCGCACGGCTGGCTGTACAACGTCTCCGGGCTCGACGCGGTCGAGGTGACGCTCAAGAGCGGCAAGAAGTTCCGCATCGGCACCGACGATGCGCAGGGCCTGGAGCGGGCGATCCAGCAGGCGCTCGGGCAGTAGGATCCCGTGCCCCCGAGGACCACGACACGCGGACGACGCAGGCGGCTGCACGCCGCGGTGACCGGTGCGGCCGGGTACCTCGGCCGCGTGCTGTGCCGCCGGCTGGGCGCTGACGCCCGCTTCGGCTCCGTGCTCGCGCTCGATCGCCAGGCCTGGTCACCGCCCGCCGGGGCCGAGGCCCGGGTGCTCGACATCAACGACCCGGCCCTGGCCGATGCGCTCCAGGGCATCGACGTGATGTTCCACCTCGCCTTCGCCCTCGGCTCCTCGGCCGCGGACGCGGAGATGCAACGGGCCAACATCGACGGCGCCCGCGCCGCCTGCGAGGCGGTCGCCGCGGCCGGCGTGCGCACGCTGGTCGTCTCGAGCAGCGTATCCGCGTACGGCGCCCTGCCAGACAACCCGACGCGGCTGGTCGAGACCGATCCGCTACGCGCGGGTCCGGGATTCCGCTATGCGCGGCACAAGGCCGCGGTCGAGCAGATGCTCGACCGCTTCGAGGCCGAGCATCCGAGGCTGCGCGTCGCGCGGCTGCGTATCGCCACCGTGGTGGGCCCGCCGCCGAGGCCGGGCGCCGTTTCCGAGGTCCTCGCCCTGCCCGTGCTGCCGCTGCCGCGCAGCTTCCGCGCCCAGTTCGTGCACGTGGAGGACGTGGCCGAGGCGCTGATGCTCGCGGCGCTGGGCGACAACGCTCGCGGCGCTTACAACATCGCCGCGGATCCGCCGCTCGACGCCGCGGTGCTGGCCGCGATCTCGGGGCAGCGCCATCTACGAGTGCCGGGCGCCGTGTTCGCGCTGCTCTCCTCCGCGGCGCACTGGCTGCGGCTGACCGATCCGGATCGGGTCGATTTCCTGCGCCACCCGATCCTGGTCGACTGCGCTCGCGCCCGCGACGAGCTCGGCTGGCGGACGCGCTACGACGGTGAGGCCTGCCTGCGCGCGCTGCTCGAATGACCGCGGTTGCCGGACGCGGGGCACTGCGGTAGCGTCATCGATCGACACGGAGGTGATCGTTGAAGCCGACTCGACTCCTCGCCGCCGCCCTCGTCGCCCTGCTGGGCTCGTCCGCCGCGGCCCAGACCCCGGCCCCGCTGACCCGCGAGCAGGCCGACGAGCAGTACCCGCGCTACAAGGTCGAGCTGTTCGAGGACGCCAGCCCCTCGCTCGGGCCGAGCCACGCGCCGGTGACGATCGCGATGGTGATGGACTTCCAGTGCCCCTTCTGCGCCCGGGCAGCGAGCACGATCCGCGGCCTCAAGGATCAGTACGGCGAGCGGCTGCGCCTGGTGTTCCACAACAACCCGCTGGCCTTCCACAAGCAGGCCCTGCCCGCGGCCGAGGCCGCGCTGGCCGCGCACCTGCAGGGCCGGTTCTGGGAATATCACGACAAGCTGTTCGCCAACACGCGCGCTCTCGGAGAGCCGGATCTCGAGCGCTACGCCGAGGAGATCGGCCTGCGCATCGGCATCTGGAAGCACGACCGCGAGTCCCCGCGCCTGCGCGAGCAGATCAAACAGGAGCAGGCCCAGGCAACCCGCCTCGGCGCCCGCGGCACGCCCTCGTTCTTCATCAACGGCCGGTACCTGCCCGGCGCCCAGCCGCCGGCCAAGTTCGAATCCGTGATCGAGCTCGAGCTGACCGCGGCGCGGGAGCTGATGAGCCGCGGCGTGTCCGCATCGGACGTGTACCGCGAGCTGACCCGGGACGCGCTGACCGAGGCCAAGCCACGGGCGCGGCGGCCCACGCCGTCGCACCCCCGCGAGGATCCAGACAAGATCCACGACGTGCCCGTGGGCGATGCGCCCACGCTCGGCGGGCCGAACGCGGCGGTAACGATCGCGGTGTTCACCGACTACCAGTGCCCGTACTGCGGGCGGCTAGAGCCCACCCTGGAGCAGATCAACGACAAGTACGGCAGCCGGGTGCAGATCGCCTGGAAGCACCTGCCGCTGCCTTTTCACAAGCGCGCCCTGCCCGCGGCCCGCGCCGCGGTCGCGGCACAGCGCCAGGGACGGTTCTACGAGTACCACCGCAAGCTGTTCGACAACCACCGCAAGCTCGAGGACTCGGACCTCGAACGCTACGCCCGTGAGATCGGACTCGACATACGCCGCTTCAGGCGGGACCTCGACTCGGGCAGCGTGGACGCCGCGGTCGAGTCGGACCAGGGCCTGGCCGGCCGCATCGGCGCACGGGGCACGCCCACCTCGTACGTCAACGGCAGGAAGGTCAGCGGCGCCCAGCCCTTCGAGAGCTTCCGCAAGCTGATCGACGAGGAGCTCAAGAAGCGGGGGCTTCCGTACTAGCAGCCGCGCCAATCCAGTACTACATTGGGTGAAGGGGACCGGGGGCCGGAGGCCCTGATGTCCGAGAACCTCCGCAGGGTCGAGCACATCGTGCAGGGCCGATACGTGATGGAGGGCGCGGGAGTGCGCCTGCGCCGCGCCCTCGGTGGCTCAGACCTGCGCACCCTCGATCCGTTCCTTCTGCTCGACGACTTCAAGTCGGACAGCCCGGAGGACTACATCGCCGGCTTTCCCTGGCACCCGCACCGCGGAATGGAGACCGTGACCTACATGATCCACGGCGAGATCAAGCACGAGGACAGCCTGGGCAACACCGGCGTGATCGGCCCCGGCGACGTTCAGTGGATGACCGCGGGCGGCGGGATCATCCACCAGGAGATGCCGCACCAACAGGAAGGCCTGCTGTGGGGCTTCCAGCTCTGGGTCAACCTGCCCGCCGCGGACAAGATGGGCTCGCCGCGCTACCGCGAGATCACGGCGGGGAGCATCCCGCGCGTCCCCGTTGCCGAGGGCGGGACCGTCGGCGTGATCGCGGGTGCACTCGGCGACGTGGAAAGCCCGGCACGGGAAATCGCCGGGTCGCCGCGTTACCTCGACGTGCGTCTCGAGGCGGACGCCGAGATCACGTTGCCGATCACCGTGGGTCACACGGCCTTCGCGTACGTGTTCGAGGGCGCGGCCATGCTGGGCGACGACGGGACGGCGGTGCACGCCGGCTCGCTGGCCGTGCTCGCCATGCCGAAGCCGGCGGGCGAGGCCGAGGGCATAGGCACCGAGTCGAAGGCGGGCGAGGCCGTGGCGGCCCGGGCCGGGGACGAGGGCGCGGGCTTCCTGCTGATCTCGGGCCGGCCGATCAACGAACCGATCGTGTGGTACGGCCCCTTCGTGATGAACACCCAGGAAGAGATCGAGCAGGCGATGCGGGACTACCGGGACGGCACGCTGGCGCGCCCGTAAGGAGACGGAGGATTCCGCTCTACTCCGTGCTCAGCTCCTTCTCCACGTCCTCGAGGAAACGCTGCGCCCCCACTTCCTCGAGCCTGAGCCGGACCAGCGGGAAGTCGTCGAGATAGACCTCGAGCGGCTCGCGGGGGAAGCGCACCATGACCATCCGCTCCAGCGCCACCACCGTGGCGTGGCGCCGACGACCGCTCATCGCCGCCATCTCGCCGAAGAAGTCGTGCGGCCCCAGCGTGGCCAGGTGCTTGCTCACGCTCTTGATGCGCACCGACACGCCGGCCCGGCCCTCAACGATCAGGTACAGATCCTCGCCCTGCTCGCCCTCCTCGACCAGGATCTCGCCCTCATCGCGCTCCTCGATGGCGCCGATCTGGCCGAGCTCGTACCGCTCGGCATCGGACATCGAGTTGAGCACCCCGGCCTCGCCCAAGGCCCTGAAGATCCGCTCGTCCATCGCTCCCCCCCCAGGTGCGGGCTAGAAGCCCTCCTCGTACATCTTGCGTGCCACCTCGCTGAAGAAACCCAGGTGATCGAATGGTTGGTTGTTGATGTCGGCGATCTGCCCGATCTCGTCCATGTGATCGGCGAAGACGATGCCCTGGAACTCGCCCCAGCGGGCGCTCGCCGGCACGACCAGGCCGTCGCTGATGCCGAAGTGCTCGTCGTCGCCGGCGTCGCGCAGTATGCGGTAGGTCGGCACGAGCAGGGGATCCACCACCTCGCCGTCGTGCGAGTCCACGCACTCGAGGTCGGTGCGCGCGCAGGTCTCGCCAGCCCAGGACCAGTAGCTCACGCGCGGGTCGTCTGGATTGCTCGGGTTGAACTCGTCCTGCATGTGCCGCACGCTGAGCCACTCGGCCGCGGCCAGCGTGTCCTGCTCGTTACCGGTGCCGACGATGATGCCGTATATATTGACCAGCTCGGCGATCACCTCCATGGCGAACCCGGGGATGTAGCCGAGGATGATGTCGGCGATGATCGAGCCGTGGTTCGGTGTTGCCAGGAGCACGGCCACGCCGACCCGGTCGCCAAAGCCGTGGCTGCTGATCAGGTAGCGCGCGTCCAGGCCGCCCTGTGAGTGCCCGATCAGGTTGATCCGCGCCGCACCGGTCTGCTCGAGGATGCCATCGATGATCGGCTCGGCCATGGCCGCGCGCACGGACGAGCCGTTCAGCGAGGCCACGTCCAGCGTGTGCGCCGAGTAACCCTCGGCGAGCAGCCGGTCCTTGACGCGGAAGAAGCAGTCGAGGTGGAACTGCGAGTCGAAGCCGCCCGAGCCGTGCAGGAACACTATCGGATAGCGGGTGAACCGCCGGTCGCAGCCTGCAAGGCACTCCACCTCGGCCGCGTACGCCCCGGTGGAGGAAAGATCCGCGGCGCCGACCACCAGCAGGTACTCGCCGGACTGGTCGAGGGTCAGCATGCCGGTCGCCGCGATTCCCGGCGCCGAGTTCTCGTCCACCAGCGGCAGGATGCCGGCGTGCCGCTCGGTCACGGCGCGCGCGTCGAATACCTGCAACCGCGGCGGGATGCGCTCGGCGCCCAGCGGCGTGAGCGTGGCCCGCAGCTCCATGCCAGCGGCGCCGGCGAAGCGGTACGCGTGCACGTCGCAGGGCGCAGCCACCGCGCTCTCCACCGAGCGGCGGGGCCAGTCCGCGGGCTGCAGCTCGCCGCGGTCGCGCGCCAGGGCCAGCGGCCGGTCACCGGGCCGGCAGGCCGGATAGCCCGGCTCCTCGAATTCGATGATCTCGCCGGTCTCGGGCGCCCCGGAGCCCTCGCCTTCGGCCTCGCAGGCGGCATCGGCCTCGACGTCCGGGGACGCCTCCTCTGCCTCGGCGTCCGGCCATACCTCGGAGGCCTCGACTGCTTCGGCCTTCGCCTCGGCGCCTTCGCCTTCGGCCTCGCGAGCCAGCTCCGGCGCGACCTCGACGGATTCGTCAGCGGCGTCACGCTCCGCCTCGGCCCGCGCGTCGTCGTCGGTCCGGCGCTCCGCGGCGCTGTCTCCACAGCCGAGCGCGGCCAGGCACAGTAGCAGCAGTGGCTCGTATGGCTTCATCGATCACAATTGTGCCAGGGAAGGAAGCGGGAAACAACAGCAGCCATTAGGCTCGAGCCTATGCCCCCATTCCCCGCTTGGTCGGATCCGGCTGGCCGCAGCGCTTGGCCAGGTCGGACTTGTTCACCGCCTTGGACAGCGCCTCCTGATAGTCGACCTTCTCCGCGTGCACCAGGGCGGCCAGGCCCTCGTTGAGCATCAGGTTGCCCTCGGCCTTGCTGGTCGACATGATGCTCGGCACCTGGAAGGTCTTGGAATCGCGGATCAGGTTGGCGATCGCGAAGTTGACCACCATGATCTCGAAGCAGGCGACCCGCCCGCCGGCCTTCTTGCGCAGCAGGGTCTGCGAGATCACGCCCTTGAGCGAGTCGGCGAGCACGGAGCGGATCTGGTTCTGCTGCGACCCCGGGAACAGGTCGATCACGCGATCCATCGTGCTCACCGCGGTGGCGGTGTGCAGGGTGCCGAATACGAGGTGACCGGTGTTGGCCGTCTCCAGCGCCAGCTCCATCGTCTCCAGGTCGCGCAGCTCGCCGACGAGCACGATGTCCGGATCCTCGCGCAACGCCGCGCGCAGCGCCTTGGCGAAGCTGTCGGTGTGGGGACCCACCTCGCGCTGGTTGACCAGCGCGTTGCGGCTCTGGTGCACGAACTCGATCGGGTCCTCCATCGTGATGATGTGAGTTCGACGTGACTTGTTGATGTAGTCGATCATCGCGGCCAGCGTGGTCGACTTGCCGCTGCCCGTCGGACCGGTGACGAGGACCAGCCCCTTGGGCTGATCGCAGAAGCGCTTGAACACCTCGGGCAGCCCGAGCTGGTCCATGGTCAGCACCTTGGCCGGGATCTGCCGCATCACCGTGCCGATCCCGCCGTTGTCGCGGAACATGTTCACGCGGAAGCGGGCCACGTCGGGGATGGCGTAGGCAAAGTCGGTGTCGTTGGTCTGCTCGAGCTGATCGATGTTCCGCTGCGGCATCATCGGTTCCATCACGCTGTAGATCTGCTTGCCCGACAGCGGTGGGAGGTCCTTGATCGTGAACATCTCCCCGTCGATACGCCAGCGCGGCACCTGACCCGCCGAGAGGTGCAGGTCCGACGCGCCCTCGGCGACCATCCGGCTGAGCAGCTGATCGAGCTGGGGCGAGCGCAGCTCCTTGACCGACTCGGCCTCGTCGCCGGCCTCGGCGAGCATGGTGCCCTGCACCACGCCCACCGCCCCGGCCTCGCCCTGCCCGCCGGTCAGGCCGGAGCGGGTCCGCATCGCCTCGTTGAAGACCTCGACCTCGATGTGCACCGGCTCGAACTCCATGCCCGGCAGCAGCTGCCGGGCGCCGCTGATCACCGCGCCGCTGGGATCGTTGACGAAGCCGAGGGTGAGCACGTTGCCCCGCATCCGGATGGGCAGCACACGATGCCGCTGGATGAACTCCATCGGCAGCATTTCCAGCACGGCCTGCTCGGGCTGCTCGTCGCCGGGGTGCGCCGGCAGCGGCATGTGGCGTGAGGCCCGCGCGAGGCGCCCGGCCAGGGCCTGGGCGATCACCTTGCCGAAGTCGGGGATCTTCTCGAACATCACGCTGAAGCCCTCGGCCGAGAACTTGGCCAGCAGGGTGGCGTTGATGGCCCGGACCGTGGCCGTCCGCGGCGTGCCGAGCAGGATGCCCAGCTCGCCCACGCCCTCCGGGCTCTGCAGACGGCAGATCTCGGCGCCGCCGACGATGATCGAGACCTCGCCGCTCAGGATCAGGTGGTACGAGTCCGATGTCCCGCCCTCCTCGACGATCGTCTCACCGGGCTCGCACTTCTCGACCACGGTCGAGGTCGCGACCTGGTGGCGCTGCTGGTCACCGAGGGCCGAGAACAGCGGCGAGTTGGCCAGCGCGTTGGCGACCTTGTCCTCGATCTCTCCCTCGACCTTCATGATCTGCATTTCGCTTCCCTCTCCGTCTAGTCAGCCCGCATCGGCGCCCCATCGGTACACCAGGATACTCGGAAAAACAAGATGAGACGCACAGTTGCCTTCCTCCGCCCAGTACCGTAAATATCGAATGCCATGGCCATGGACTTCTTCGAGCATCAGGACGCTGCGCGGCGCAAGACCGGCCGCCTGGTGATCCTGTTCATCCTCGCCGTGATCGGCATCATCGTCGCGCTGTACTTCGTGTTCACCGCGGTGATGCTCTACCTCGACCACAAGCAGGGCCGGCCCTTTGACTGGTGGCACCCGCAGATGGCGATGTACGTCGTCGGCGGCACCCTGGCCGTGGTGCTGCTGGGCAGCCTGTACAAGACGATCCAGCTCGGCGCCGGCGGGCGCGCCGTGGCGCAGATGCTGGGCGGCGTGCCCGTGGAGCCGGGCACGCGCGACCCGCTGGAGCGCCGCCTGCTCAATGTGGTCGAGGAGATGGCCATCGCCAGCGGCGTGCCCGTACCCGCGGTGTACCACCTGCCGCAGGAGGGCGGAATCAACGCCTTCGCCGCCGGGACCAAGCCCGGCGACGCGGTGATCGGCGTCACCCGCGGCACGATGCAGCAGCTGACGCGCGACGAGCTGCAGGGCGTGATCGCCCACGAGTTCAGCCACATCCTCCACGGCGATATGCGGCTCAACCTGCGCCTGATCGCGGTGCTGCACGGGATCCTGCTGATCGGCATCATCGGCTACTGGATCCTGCGCGTGGGCGGCTCGGGGCGCTCCTCGCGCAAGAAGGGCGGCGGCCAGATCGCGCTGATCGGGCTCGGCCTGCTGGTGATCGGGTACGTCGGCGTGTTCTTCGGCAAGCTGATCAAGAGCGCGGTCTCCCGCCAGCGCGAGTTCCTCGCCGACGCCTCGGCGATCAAGTTCACCCGCAACGACTGGGGGCTGTCCGGCGCGCTGAAGAAGATCGGCGGCTTCGTGAACGGCTCGCGGGTGGTCGACCCCAACGCCGAGCAGGCGAGCCACATGTTCTTCGGCGAGGCCGTGTCCGCGGCCTGGTTCAACGCGATGGCGACCCACCCGCCGCTCGACGAGCGGATCCGGCGCATCGACCCCAAGTGGGGCGGCGAGTTCGAGGCCTCCTCCCCGGCCACGCCCGAGCAGCTCGAGCAGCTCGTGGCGGTCGAGGCTCGGCGCTCGCCCGCGGAAGCGGCGGCGCTGGGCTTCGATGCTTCGCGTACCGGCCGGGCCAGGGCGGCCGAGGCCCTGGCCCGCGACGTGCGGCAGGCCGCCGAGGCGGGCGCCGCGAGGCAGGTGCGGGTGCAGGACGTGCTGTCCCGCATCGGCAACCCGCAGCAGGAGCATCTGGAGTACGCCGGGCAGCTGCGCTCGTCGATCCCGGCGACGCTGGTCGAGGCGGCGCGGGCGCCCTTCAGCGCGCGGGCCGTGATCTACGCCCTGCTGCTCAACCGCGAGGCCGAGCCGCGCCAGTTCCAGTTCGATCGCCTGACCCGCTTCGCCGAGCCGGCCGCGCTGCGGGAGACCCGCCGCCTGGCCGGCGAGGCCGGCGCGCTGGCGGTCGAGCTGCGGCTGCCCCTGGTCGACCTGGCCGTGCCCGCGCTGCGGCAGCTCACCGCCGAGCAGTACGCGCTGTTCAAGGACAACGTGCAGCACCTGATCGACGCGGATCAGCGGGTGGATCTCTTCGAGTACGTGCTCCAGCGGATCCTGCTGCGCCACCTGGCCCCGCAGTTCGAGCCGCGGCGTCGAGACGTGGTGCAGTACCACGCGCTCAAGCCCCTGGCCGGTCACTGCGCCGCCCTGCTCTCGGTGCTGGCGCACGCGGGCAGCTCCGACACCGGCGAGGTCAGGAGAGCCTTCGGCCTGGCCCGGCAGCGGCTGCGGCTGGATCTCGAGCTCGGCGACAGGAAGCACAGCGGGCTGCGGGCGATCGACGGCGCGCTGCAGACGTTCGCCACGGCCTCCCCGCAGATCAAGAAACGCGTGCTCGACGCCTGCGTGGTCTGCATCGCGGCGGACGGCGTGACCACGGTGGCCGAGGCCGAGCTGCTGCGAGCCGTGGCCGACGCGCTCGGCTGCCCGGTGCCGCCCTTCCTGCCCGGGCAGGAGATCTAGCGGCCGCCGGCTGGACTGCGGGCCGGGTCTCGGGTAGATTTCCGGGCAGAGCAGCGAAAGGGGTGCGCGCCATGAAACGCTGGATCGCAATCGGGGCTACCCTGGCCGCGACCGCGGCCTGGCTCCTGGCCTTCGCGGGCTGCAGCGACTCGGACAGCAGCGAGGACAAGAGCTGCGTGGAGGACGAGGACTGCTCGCCGCCGCTCACGATCTGCGAGAACAAGGAATGCGTGCCCGGCTGCGGCCTGCCCGGAGGCGAGCAGTGCGCCGGCCTGCTGGTGTGCAACCGCAAGACCGGGCGCTGCGCCCTGGCCGGCGACTCGGACTCGGACACCGACACCGACACGGACAGCGACGCGGACACGGACTCAGACGCGGACACCGACTCGGACACCGACTCCGACACGGACTCCGACTCGGATGCGGACTCCGACTCCGACACGGACTCCGACGCGGACTCCGACTCCGACGCGGACTCCGACGCTGACTCCGACTCCGACGCGGATACCGACACGGACTCCGACACCGACGCGGATACCGACACGGACACGGACAGCGACACCGACGTGGACACCGACATCGAGTGGAACTGTCCCGGCGACACATGCGAGGACCCGGACTCCAAGCTCGACTGGCAGAAGACCCCGCCCGAGGATTGGTACGCCTGGAACGATGCCGCGGACTACTGCCTGGGCCTGGCCCTCGGCGGGCGCGCGGACTGGCGCCTGCCCTCGATCAGCGAGCTGCGCTCGCTGATTCGCTTGTGCGACAGCACCGAGACCGGCGGCGAATGCGGCGTCACCAGCGCCTGCCGCGTCTCGACCTGCCGCAACCCGGCTTGCAACGGCTGCACGCCGGGCCTGGGACCCGATAACGGCTGCTTCCGACCGCGCGGCCTCGACGGTGACTGTCGGTACGACTACTGGTCCTCCTCCGAGGTGCTCGACGTGGAGCAGGAGGCCTGGGCCGTGACCTTCCGCGAGGCCAAGGTGGCGAACATCGGCAAGGACAACGAGATCCCGGTGCGCTGCGTGCGCGGACCCTGAGTCGGTCTGGAGGAATCACGTGAGAGCTTCGCTATCCCTGGTGCTGTTCTTCGCCGCGCTCCCGGTGGCGGCGGCCGAGCCGACTTCGATCGAGCAGATCCGGCAGGCGATCCGCGCGGAGGGCCTGAGCTGGACCGCTGGCGAGACCTCGGTCAGCCGGCTGACCCCGGAGCAGCTGCAAGCCCGGCTGATCCCGGCCGCCGAGCACGCCGCACACCTGGCCGAGGCGGCGCGCGGGCCCTTCAAGGCCCCGCCCGATCCGCCGGCCGGCGGCCTGCCGAGTTACCTCGACTGGCGCGATCGCGACGGCTTTTGCTACGCGACTCCGGTGCGCAACCAGGGTAACTGCGGCTCGTGCTGGGCCTTTGGCACGCTGTCCGCGGTGGAGGCGCTGTACATCTGGCGCAGCGGCCAGCCCTTCACCGGCGCCTCGGACTTCGACCTCTCCGAGCAGGACCTGATCGACTGCTCGGATTCGGGAGGCTGCAACGGCGGCAACACCTTCGGCAATCTGCCCCGCTACATCGCGGATCCCGGCGTGAGCTTCGAGAGCTGCTACGAGTACGAGGCTGCCGACGGCGTCTGCCGGGCCGGTAACTGCCCGGACCGCTTCAGGATCGACAGCCACACCGTGGCCGCGCCGCTCGGTCCCTTCGGCCCGGAGGACGTGAACACGATCAACACGATCAAGCTCGAGCTCTACCGCCGGCCGCTCGCCACCTCGATGGCGGTGTACTCGGACTTCCAATCGTACCACAGCGGGGTGTACGAGAAGACCGAGGGCGCCACGCTCTCCGGGTACCACGCCGTGGCCCTGATGGGCTGGGACGACGAGAACCAGGCCTTCCTGGTCAAGAATTCCTGGGGACCGGACTGGGGCATGGGCGGGTTCTTCTGGGTCAAGTACTGGGGCTCGGGCATCGGCGCGGCCACGATGCGTTTCGAATACCTCGAGGACCTCGGCCCGCAATGCGGAGAGCTCCCCGAAAGCATCGAGCTCGACGCGGGCCATCCCGAGCGAAACCGGATCTTCGACATCGCAAACACGGGCGGCGACCTGCTGAGCTGGGAGGCCTCGACCGATGTGGGCTGGATCAAGCTCACGCCGGCCAGGGGCCACAGCATGCCCGGCGCGACCGCGCAGCTCGACGTGCGGCCCCTTCATCCGCCGGCCGAGGGCGGCAGCGCCACGATCACGCTGACCCTGGAGGACGGCACGAGCGAGACCATCGCGGTCACGCTCAAGGCGGCCTCGGACGTCGAGGCGGACGAGGTCAGCGATGGCGGCTGCTCGGCCGGTGGGAGCGGTCCCCCGACAGCAGCGCTGCTGCTCCTCGCCCTCGCTCTCGCCCTCGCTCTCCGCCGCCGCTGACGGCAACGAGAGAGCAATGGCGCGAAAGCTGTATCCGCGCTATCCGTAGCACCGGAGGCTGCGAATGGTGCTCCAAATAATGGCGGCGATGGTGTTCCTCGGGCTCTAGCGCCCTATTCCCGGCTCACGAGCCGGCCAGCACGCGAATCCCCGGCTCCTCGACCACGCGCCCGATGCATGCGACCTCTGGGTCGCTGGAGCGCAGGTCCGCGAGCAGCGGCTCGAGCCGGGCCTCGTCCACGGCGAGCAGCAGGCCGCCGCTGGTCTGGGGATCGAACAGCATCATCCGCTGTGCCTCGCCCAGCCCGTCGTCGAACCGCAGGTGCTCGCCGTGAAAGCCCAGGTTGCTGTACGCGCCGCCGGCCAAGGCGCCCCGCTCGGCCCAGGTCATCGCGTCGGGGAGCAGCGGGAGCGCCGCGAAGTGGATCTCGAGTCCCACGCCCGATGGCTTGGCCATCTCCATCGCGTGCCCGGCCAGGCCGAAGCCGGTGATGTCGGTGGCGCAGCGCACGCCGTGCCGTCTCGCCGCGCGCGAGGCCTCCTGGTTCAGCCGCCGCATGACCGCGATCGCCGGGGACAGGCCTGCTGGAGGCAGCAGCTCGCGCTTGCCCGCCGTGGTCAACACGCCGGAGCCCAGCGGCTTGGTCAGCACCAGATGCTGTCCCGGCGCCAGGCCGCCCTTGATCATCAACTCGTCCTCGTCACCCAGGCCGATCACGGCGAGACCGAAGACCGGATCCTTCTGATCCATGGTGTGCCCGCCAGCGATCACCGCGCCCGCCTCGCGCACCCGCTCGGCCGCTCCGCCCAGGATCGCCGTGACGACGACGGGAGGCATGTCCGCGGGCAGCAGCGCGATGTTCAGCGCGAGCACCGGATCCGCACCCATGGCCCAGACATCGGACATCGAGTTGGCGGCCGCGATCGCGCCGTAGTCCTCGGGTCCGTCGACCACCGGCGGGAACACGTCGAGCGTGACCACGACCACCCGCCCCTGGCCCAGGCGATACACCGCGGCGTCGTCGGGCGCACCGAGGCCGGCGACCACCTCGGGGTGGTCCGCGGCGGGGAACAAGTCGACCAGCGGGCGCAGGACCTGCGCCAGCACCTCAGGCGAGGTCTTGGCCGCTCAACCCGCGCAGGCGGCAAGCCGGGTCAGCCGCTCGAAGTTCCTCTCCGTCATCGTACCTCCGCGCCAGAGGATAGGTCAGGTCGCTGGCGGTTTCAATCTCTTTCGGGCCCGGCGCGCCGGCGCAGCTTGCCAGCCCAAGGCGCCATGGAGTACAGAAGATCAGGTCATGTCCGCACGCCTCAACGCCAGCCTGCTCCTGCTCGCGGCAGCGACGATCTTCACTCCGGGCTGCGTCCCCGCGATCCAGCGCTACGAGATCATCGACCCGGCAACGCTCCACGACGGGTACCCGGGCCGCGCCTGGCTGCGCTACCCCTCACCCCAGGCCGCGGGCTGGTCCGAAGAGAAGCTGGCCCGGGCCAGGGACTACTCCACCGAGATCGGCTCGGCCGCCGTGCTGGTGATCCACGACGGCGCGGTTGTCGATGCCTGGGGTGAGGTCGACAAGCGCATCCTCGTGCACTCGGTCCGCAAGAGCCTGCTGTGTGCCCTGATCGGCATCCAGGTCGAGCAAGGCACGATCGACCTGCAGCAGACCCTGGCCGAGCTCGGCATCGACGACGAGCCGCCGCTGACCGAAGAGGAACGCAGCGCCCGGGTGATCGATCTCCTCCGCTCGCGCTCGGGAATCTACCACCCGGCCGCGGCCGAGTCGAAGAGCATGAAGCAGGGCCGCCCGCAGCGGGGCAGCAGCAAGCCAGGCGAACGGTGGTGGTACAACAACTGGGACTTCAACGCCCTGGGCACGATCTTCGAGAACCTCGGCGGCGAGTCGGTCTTCGAGGCCTTCCAGCGACAGATCGCGACGCCCACGGGCATGGAGCATTTTCGGATCGAGGACGGCTACCACCTGCTCCGCAAGGAGCTATCGATCCACAAGGCCTATCACTTCCGCATGACGGCCAACGACCTGGCCCGCTTCGGGCTGCTGTTCCTGCGCGGCGGTCGATGGCGCGGCCGCCAGATCGTCTCGCGAGCCTGGGTCGAGGAGAGCACCCGGCCTCACTCCAGGACCGGCAGGAAGGGCATGGACTACGGGTACATGTGGTGGATCGGTCTGCCCGGGCCGCTGGCTGGCGAGAAGATCATCTCCGCGCTGGGCTGGGGCGGCCACATGGTCAACATCCTGCCCGAGGACAACATCGTGGTGGTACACCGGATGAACACCGAGTCGGGCGAGCGGGTGGGCGGCGCGGAGTGCCGGGAGCTGCTGCGCCTGATCCTCGAGGCCCGGCCGCCGCGGGCGGAGCCGGTCAGTCTTGTGGCTTCTCCTCCCCGGCCTCTGCCTCGGCGATCTTGGCCCGCACCTCGTCCATGTCCAGCTCCTTGGTCTTGGTGACGATCTCCTCGAGCACCTCGGCGGGCAGGGCGCCGGGCTGCATGAAGACCATCACCTGCTCCTTGAACACCGCCAGCGTTGGGATCGAGCGGATGCCGAAGGCGGCGGCCACCTCCTGCTGATGCTCGGTATCGCACTGGGCGAACACCACGTCCGCGTGATCCTCGGAGGCTTTCTCGAAGATCGGCCCGAACATCTTGCACGGGCCGCACCATTCGGCCCAGAAGTCGATCAGCACAATCTCGTTGTCCTTGATCGTACTGTCGAGGTTGTCCTTGTTCAGCTCCAGCGTAGCCATCGAATCTTCCTTCCTAGGGCGCGCCGTATGCGCCCACCTCTCCCCCGCTATCGTCCATCCCGTACAGCGGTGAGCGATACGAGTACTGCAGTCGGATCATCTGTCCGTCGGAGATCGCGCCGCCCGGATCGCGCACCACCTCGAAACCCTCGAGGTCATAGTCTGCGCCCTCGGCATAGGTCGTGGCGCCGGTGTCGTCGGTCACCACCACGCCGTACAGCTCCAGCCGCTGGGGCAGTGGCGCGATGCCGTCGGCGCCCATTTGCGCCCACTCGTCGCAGGAGATGTCGCTGTCCACGGACTTCATGCGGTGGTAACGATACGCCACCGTCACGCTGCCGTCCACCGGAATTGCCCCGCCATCGACCCGGCTCAGCGTGCTGCCCGCGAGCGTCCAGTCCGTGGCCTCGACGTAGTTCACGGCGCCGCTTTCGTCCTCCACGCTGACGATCTCCACGGTGTCGGCGTGACTGTACAGCTCTAGCGTCTGGCTGGCGGGGTCGCCGGAGAAGCTCAGCGTCTCGGTGAGGTAGATCCACGGACCGGTCCAGTCGTATCCCAGGCACAGCCAGTCGCCGGCGCTGATGCCAGCGCCGAGGTTGACCAGCGCGTCACCGACGAGGGTGTAGTCCACGCCTTCGACGTGGAGGATCCAGCCGCCCGATCCGTCGTTGTAGATATTGGGGCTGCTGTACCCGCCCAGCGCACCCAGCGCGACGCGGTCGCTGATCGTGTGGAATTCCGCGGGCACGCTCTCGTCTAGCAGACGGTGGTCGCCGGGCCGGTACTCGGCTGTGCCGGGGAGCAGCCGGTCGGTCGCACTGTTGACCACCGGATCGGCGTACACGTTTCCGGTGCCCGGAATGCCCGCATCCTCCGCCTCGTGGTCGTACCAGTAGTAGCTGCTGCTCATCCGGTAGAGGTAGCTGCCGTTGTTGTAGGCCACGTTGTTCGAGAACACCGGGTCGTCGCCCGAGTTGTACGAGGTGTACACGCCGGAGTGCGTGCTGTGGCTGAAGATGTTGTTGGTGATCGCGACGGTGCCGCTGTTGTCGTACGAGTAGATGCCGACGCCGCAACGGTCGAAGGTGTTGTGGTCGAAGGTGAAGCCGCCCGTGAGCTCATCATAGGACAGGAAGCCGCCGTTCTCGTCGTTGTATCCCGCGCTGCTCAGGCCGCCGAGATGGCTGAACACGTTACCCCGCACCACGTAGCTCGACGGGACAAAGGTGGTGGAGGGGTTGAAGTAGATGCCGACCTCCTCCACGCCGCTCTCGGCGGTGCCGACGAACACGTTGTCGAGGATCTCGACGTCGTACGAGCCATATCGATGGTAGATCGCCCGGGCGCGGCCGGTCAGGCTGAACAGGTTGCCCTCGACCAGATTGCTCGAGGCGGTGTGGTAGTAGTCGATTCCCACGCCGTACTGTCCCGGCACCTCGATGCCGGTGACCACGTTGCCACGAAAGACCGTGGTGTTGCCCGTCCCGCTGTGGTCATAGCAGAAAGCCTTGGACAGATTCTCGAAGCGGGAGCTCTCGATCGTCACCGGTGTGTTCTCCTCGTTGACGTAGTACAGGGTGATCGCGGATCCGCTTCTTCCCCAGGTCAGGTTCGGCGGGCCGAGGTCGCGGAAGGTCGAGTGGGTGACCGTCAACGAGCCGTTCTCGTCGTACACGTAGACACCCCGCTGACAGTGCTCGACCGTCACGTGATCGAACTTCTCGATCACGCCGTCATCAGTGTACAGCCCGTCCTCGGCGTCACGCACGACCAGGTATTCCAGGCTGACGCTGCCGTCCTCCACGTAGATCCCGCCCCATTCGTCGTACTCAGGTGTCTCGAGCTGACTCCGCATCATCACCGGATCGGCCGCGGTGCCCTGCACGATCAGCGTCCCCTCGACGACGATGTCAGTCGTGTAGCTGTTGCCCAGCCAGCCCTCGGCATCGAGCAGGTCGGCGTCGGAGATGAGGATCTCCACGCCCGCCTCGATGGTCAGCGTCACGCCCACGGGAACATGAATGTCGGCATCGACGATCACCGGATTGTCCGCGGCCGTGATCACGGTGTCCTGTTCTATCTTTCCTCCCCAGTTCGGGCTGATCGTTATCTCGGCCGGGGCGTCCTCGACCTCGCGGCCGGCCTGGTCGATGAAGTGCGGGATGACCTGGAACACGCTCAGCTCGGTGATCCCGGCGGTCGGCGGCGTGTACAGCCGGCCATAGTAGCCGTCGTACCCGGCGATGTCGCCGTTGGACTGGTCGTCGTACAGCATCACGCCCATCTCGAGGCCGGGGATATCGACCCAGGCCGTGCCGTTGAGCTCGGGCTCCAGGCCGCCGGAGCCGTCCCAGTCCTTGTAATAGGCCACGATGTCCATGTAGATCGGGACCGGGTTGCGGATGAAGTACTTCGAGGTGTCATTGGCCTGCCAGTCCTCGATCCACAGCCTGGCCTCCTGCGGTGCCTCCTCGTCCACGATGAAGGTCACACCCTTGACGGTCAGCTCCTCGTTGTTCGACCGGTCGAGCGCCTTGACCTGGAACACGTGCCCGCCCTCGGACAGGCCGGTGAAGGACTCGGCGGTCCGGCTGAAGAACGGGCTGAACTCGCCGTTGTCCATCCGCGTGGAATAGAGCAGGTCCGCCGGGTCGTCTGCGTTGTCCCAGCCCGTCCAGTTGAACACGATGAAGTCGCGGTCCACCACGCCGTCGGGCGGATCGACCAGTGTGGTCACCGGCGGCTCCATGTCGTCCTCGGTGGCGAAACGGAAGTAGAAGTCGCCGGCCAGCGGGAAGCCGTTCTCGTCCTGCGCGTCGGTGGTTATTCGCAGCTCGTACCGTCTGCGCTCGGGCGTGTTGTACATCAGCGCATCATCGGGCGTGAAGATCACGGTCTTGCCGTCCGGCGTGAGCGTGACCTGCCCGGGGATCACGGTGGCCGAGTTGAGCTCGGTCAGCGACACGGCACCCAGCAGGCTAGCCAGCGACATCGGCCGGTCGAAGGCCGCGGTGACCACGATGTCGACGGACACGCCCTCGGCGTTGTCCAGCGGCGAGGTGGCCAGCACCGTGGGCTCGCCGTTGACCAGATCGACCACCACGGTGGCGAACTGGGTATTGTCCGAGGTGTCGGTGGCACGCACCGAGACCACGTGGGTTCCGTCGTCAGTCGGCCCGGTGGTCGGATCCGAGGTGTCCCAGGAGTAGACCCACACGCCGAGGCCCCCCGCCGCATGGAAGGTGTCCACGCCGTCGAAGGCCACCGCGACCTCGCTCAGACCGAAGTCGTCCGACGCCGTGCCCTGGATCGTGACCGTACCCAGCACGCGCTCACCGTTCACAGGGCTGGAGATGACAACCAGCGGGGAGGCGCGGTCCGGCGAGGCCTCGGTGGTGAAACTGAAGCTGTAGTCCTGCTTCATCGCCCGGCCCGCGGTGTCCTCGATCGCGGTGGTGACCACGAAGCGGTAGCTCACCGGGATCGGCGAGCTGACCGTGTTGTACTTCAGCGTCTCCGAGGGGTGGAAGATCAGCTTGGTGCCGTTGTTCTTCAGCTCCACCGTGCCCGAGATCTCGCGATCGGCCTCGGACTGGCTGATCAACGTGACCGCGCCCGCGGCCTGGGCGCCGGCCAGGTCGATCGCGCGATCGAAGTCGACCTGGATCGCGGTGGTCACCGGCACGCCGTTGGCCAGGTCCGTCGGATCCGTCGCCAGCACCACGGGCGCGTCGTTGACCACGTTGACCCGCACCGTGGCCGACTGCACGTTGCCGGTGTGGTCCAGCGCGCGCACCGTGACCAGGTGCTGGCCGTCCTCCACGGCGTGCGGGCCGCTCTCGGTGTCCCAGACGAACTGCCAGGTCGCCGTGGACTGGGCTGGCACGAAGTTGCCCTGGTTGTCGAAGTCAACCTCCACCACGTCCACGCCGTAGTCGTCCGACGCGGTTCCGGTGATGGTCACCACACCGCGCACCTGCTCGCTGTCCGCCGGGCTCTCGATGCTGATCGTGGGTGCGGTGATGTCCGGCGAGACCTGCGTCGTGAAGGCGATCATGCGGTTGACCGGCGGGGCGTTGCCCGCCAGGTCCTGGATCCCGGTGGCCGCGGTGAAGAGATAGGTCGTGTCGTAGCGGAGCTGCTCGCCCGGCTCGAAGGTGACCTTGAACAGCGCCGAGTCGTAGCGCACCTTGCCCGCGATCTGGTCGCCGCCCGACTCGAGGTACAGGTTCGAGTCGTTCACGGTCTTGTCGTCGAGCGCCTCGGAGTAGAACAGGCTCACGGTGGCGTGAACCGATACGTCGTGGGCCCCGTTCTCCGGATAGCTCTCGAGCACGACCGGCGGCGAGGTATCGGCCGCCGTGGTGAAGCCGAACTCGCTGTTGCTGTCCTGCGTCAGCGGGTTGCCGGCCAGATCGACGATACCGCTGGTCAGCGTGGCGCGATACGATGTGGAATGCTCCAGCGAGACCACGGGGCGGAAGCTCGCGGTCAGCGAGGGGGCATCGTAGGTCACCTCGCCAGGAACGGCCTCGCTGGCGTCCACGTCGATCAGCGTGAAGGTCGAGGCATTGACCGTCGTTGCCAGCACGGCCTCGTTGAAGGTGGCGCTGACCGTCAGGTCCACGGCCACGTCGCTCGCTCCCTTCGGCGGCTGCGAGGAGAGCACGACCGGGGCCACCGTGTCCGCGGCCGAGGAGGTCGTGAAGGTCCAGTTGATCGTGCCGGGCTCGAGCGGATTGCCGGCCAGGTCCTGGATGTCGATCTTCAGCGTCGCCGTATGCGGGATATCGGGCACCAGGGACCTCAGCGGCGAGAAGATCGCCGACATCGTCGCGTCGTTGTAGACAACCGTACCCGCGACGGTCTGGGTCTGCTTCAGGGCCGTGTCGTAGTACTCCAGAATGAAGGAGCGGTCATCGACGGTCAGCGGGTTGAGCGGCTCGTCGAAGACCGCCACGATGGCGGTGTCCACCGGCACGCCCGTCTGCAGATCGTCGGGGCTCTTGGATAGAACTCGCGGGCCCTCGGTGTCCTGCTCTGTGGTGAAGGTCCAGCTCAACGTGGCGAGCAGGGCGTTGCCGTCCAGATCCCTGACGCCGGGCGTGATCATCGCGGTGTAGCGTTGCCCGGCGATGAGCGGGTCGTTGGGGCTGAACACGGCGCGGCGCTCGCCGCCGTCGTACGAGACCTGGCCGTCGACGCTGCCGAAGGGGCCGTTGAGCAGGAAGCTGTCGATGTTGATCGTGGTCTGATCGAGGTCTTCGCTGAAGCTGGCCGCGATGGTCGCGTCGATGGCCACGGTGGCGCCGTGCCCGGGCTCTGTCGCCACGACGCGCGGCGGCGTGGTGTCCCGGGCCGTCTCGAAGAGGAAGCCGTACGCCCACCGCTCACCCATCGGGTTGCCCGCCAGGTCCTTCAGCTCGCGGTCCACGCCTATGTGGTACGTCGTCGACAGCTCGAGCGGCGCATCGGGTCGGAACATGATCTGCGCCGGATTCGGGAGCTGTTCGGTGCTCCCGGAGACACGATCAGTCGGTCCATCGACGATGACCGCGTTATCCGCGATCGAGAGCGGATCGATCGGCTCGCTGAAGAAGATCGTGATGCTCGTCTCGGGATCGACGCCCCGGGCGCCGGACGGCGGATCGGTTGTGACCACTCGCGGCGGATCCGGATCGAGATCGAGCGGATTGTTGCGCTCGAGCTGGGAGCACGCCGTCGAGAGGAACAGGATCGAGATCAGGGCTAACTTGCTTCTCATCACTCGCCTCCGCTCAGAAGGAGGTGGTGAACCCGACCGCAACGCCGCCGGGCATCGGGGCCAGGTACGGACGGCCGTTGTTCTGCTGCTCTGCGAGGCGCTGGTCGATCTCCTCGTTGTCCTGGATCGCCTCGGAGATCGCGTCGTAGATCGAGAACACCTCCACCGCGACGGCCACGCCGATGAGGATGTTCCTCACCAGCAGGATGTTCTCGGCTCGCCCGAACAGGTCGTCCCGCCGGCTCTCGGTGCCGCGGGACTCCTTGTAGGCGTTGTACGCATCGCGATACGCCTTGTCCGTCACCAGCACCGAGACCACCGAGGCCGCGCCGAAGCCGGTGACCACGGCCCCCTTGACGTAGCGCTCGTTGTAGAACTGTCCGCCGCCGGGGAACACGGAGAACAGGCCGGCCGCCCAGGGCGATCTCCTGGCGTACCGCTCCGGGAACAGCTCCTCGCCGGTGATGTGCTGCACCAGCTTGGCCCCGAGGTCCTCCACGGCGCTGTTCAGCTCGGCGCCATCCGGGGCCACCGCGCTCTTGCCGACGGCCTGGCCGGTGGCGATGTTGACCAGCCGGGCGCTGACGCGGATCGTGTCGTCGAACACGGCAACGCCGCCGACGATCAGGTACTCGGCGCCGAGCACGCGGCCGAGCTCCTGGGCCGTCGAGGGATCGACGATGCCCTTCTGGGCCAGCGCCATCTCGTCGAGCGCCTGGTTCAGCGCGTCGCGCTCGACGACCTTGAGCCGCGCGCTCCGGCTCAGCACGGCCACGAGCTGGCCGGGGACCGCCCCGGCGTAGCCGTCGTACTTGGGATCGAGCGAGTTGTTCTTGAAGGGCGCGATCGCCACCACCACGGTGCGCCCCCCGGCGACGCCAACCGCCGCGTGCGCCGGGATCGCCGAGATCACCTCGGTCGCAGACGATCCGCTCGAGCCGGTGAGCGCGAGCTGCCTCGCGCCCACGTCGGGATCGTCCTTGCTCTTCTTGCTGCGCGCCAGCCGGATGATGCCCTTGCCGCTGGTCGCCTCGAAGCTGTAGCGATGCTCGCCCTCCGGGACCACGAGGTAGAGCTTGTCCCGCTCGGTGAAGCGCTCACCCTTCCTGCCGTCGAGGGCGAAGCTCTTCTCGGCGGTGGTCGCACCGTTCATGGTCACCCGCAGGGCGAAGCTGCCCGAGCCGCCCCGCTCGGCCAGCGCCCGCACCTTGACCACCATCACGAAGGGCCCCGCCGCCAGGACCTCGAGCGGCTCGCCGGGCCAGAGGCGCTGGTACTCCCGCTGCTTGCCGCTCTCGGTCACGGTCTCGCCGACCGTGGGCGCGGTCAGGGTCACCGATGCTCCGCCCGCCCTCCCGCTGGCGGGCCACAGCGTCAGAATCGCGGTCAGGGCGACGATCCGACCCACGGTTCTCTCTTTCCTCATCCCGGCCTCTCCCGACTCCACTTCACCAGCGAAGCCTGCGCTGTCACACACACGTAACATCTAGGAAAAAATACGCTATCCCGTCCAGACGGACGCTGTCAAACGCGGGCCAGCGAGTCGGATTTGTGTTCCCGCGCGGGCGTGCGCTTGCCCGACACGCCCGCACGTGCTACGAGCATGCGGTCGCGCAGAAGGGAGGTCAGGGCCGGTGGGCGAACCGATCGCAAATGAGGGCGAGAGCAAGGGCACCTGGCGTTTCCCGCGCGTGTTCTGGATGGCCAACGGCGCCGAGCTCTTCGAGCGGGCGGCGTTCTACGGGATGTTCATCGCTCTGACCCTGTATCTCTCTCGCGAGGTGGGTTTCAGCGACGTCACCGGCCACTGGATCGCGGCCGGCTTCTCGGCATCGCTCTACCTGGTGCCGACCTTCACTGGAGCGCTGGCGGACAAGATGGGATTCCGCCGGGCGCTGCTGCTCGCCTTTGCGCTGCTGACCGCGGGGTACGGCCTGCTCGGCGCATTCCAGACCAAGCCGACCACCATCGTCGCGTTGCTGCTGGTCGTGCTCGGCGGCTCCTTTGTCAAGCCGATCATCTCCGGGACGGTGGCCAAGAGCTCGGACGCCCACAACCGCGCCCGGGCCTTCTCCATCTTCTATCAGGTGGTCAATATCGGCGCCTTCGCCGGCAAGACCGTGGCCAAGCCGCTGCGCGTCGAGCTCGGCCTGGCCTCGATCAACCTGTACGCCGCGTCGATGGCCCTCTGCGCCTTGATCCTGGTGTTCGTGTTCTATCGCGGTGTCGATGCCAAGGGCGAGGGCAAGTCGCTGTCCGAGATCGGCCGGGGCTTGCTCCGCGTCCTCGGGAACGGCCGCTTCATGGCCCTGATCTTCATCGTCGCCGGATTCTGGGCCATCCAGGGGCAGCTGTACGCCTCGATGCCAAAATACGTGCTCCGGATGATCGGAGAAGACGCCAGCCCCGAGTGGTACGCCAATGTCAATCCCTTCGTCGTTGTGATCCTGGTGGTGCCGATCACGCATCTCGTCCGCCGCCTGCGCCCCGTGACCAGCATCGGGATCGGTCTGTTCATCATCCCGCTCACCGCACTGAGTATCGCCGCCAGCCCCGTGCTGGAACAGCTCACCGGCGGCAGCCTCGACCTGCTCGGCTACGCCGTGCACCCGATAACGGTGGCGATGATCACCGGTATCGCCTTGCAGGGCGTGGCCGAGTGCTTCCTCTCGCCCCGCTTCCTGGAGTACGCCTCCAAGCAGGCGCCCGAGGGCGAGGTCGGGCTGTACATGGGCTACTCACATCTGACGACCTTCTTCGCCTGGCTGATCGGCTTCGCCATCTCGGGGTACCTGCTCGAGGCCTTCTGCCCGGATCCAAAGACTCTCGACGCGGCGCTCCAGGCCCAGCGCATGGCCGCCCTGTCCGGCGACGGAGCCATGCCCGCCGTGTACGGCAACGCGCACTACATCTGGTACGTCTTCACCGGCATCGGCGTAGCAGCGTTCCTCGGCCTGCTGGTGTTCCGGTTCGTGACGGACCGGGCCGACGCGAGGCGCGCCTAGCGCAGGACCGTCCGGCGCGGACGAGCCAGCGCCCCTGTAGCGACCTGCGTCGGGTCGGCGAGTTGCCCGGCAAGGTCGCTTCGGCTAGTCTGTGCACGAGGGACACCGGATTCGTGGTTAGGCGAGCCTGCATTCTTGTAATCCTCGTGTCAGCAGCCGGATGCTTCGAGTCACTCAACGGCGGAGATGCCGATGTGGACGCTGACGGCGACACCGACGCGGACGCGGACACCGACACGGACACCGAGACCGGCTTCACGATCGCGCTCCCGACGCCGCCGGAGCCGGTGTGCTTGCGGTCCTGGGTCTGCCCGGCGGGCTGGCGAGCCGTACCGCACGATTATCTGCTCGACGAGAGCGGGAATCGCTTCTCCTGGTGCGAGCCGCCGCAACTCCCGCGCCTGAAATCCGGCGGCTACGTTACCTCGCTTGCCGAGGACGAGCTGGAGGGCGACCGGCCGGTGTGCGATCCTGCCGTTGACGGCGCCTTCCCGGTGCTGGGCTCCCCGGAATGCCAGCCCATCGGCGATCCTTGCCCGGCCGGTGTGTGGCCCGAGATCCCAGACGATGTGACGGGCCACCGCATCCACGTGCGGGCCGGCTCGCCGGCGGGCGGTGACGGCACCCGGGACGCACCAATCGCCACGATCGGCGAGGCCATCGCCGCGGCGGCCGGGGGCGAGGTGATCGCGATCGCGGCCGGCACGTACAGCGAGAACCTGCTCGTCCCGCGCGGAGTGACCCTGTGGGGTGCCTGTGTGGCGGGCACCGTGATCGAGGCGCGCGGACCGGCCGATGCCGGCGACGCGCCCGCGATTAGTGTCGATGTCGATGCGACCGTGTTCCTGCGCAACCTCTGCCTCACCGGCGATCAGGTCGGCCTGCGAGTCGGAGCGCCGGGTGCCGATGTCTCGGCGCAGGGCGTCTGGATCCACGATGCGCTGGAGACTGGCGTGCAGCTCCGCGGCGGCCGGATCGATCTGGCGGGCGTCCTGATAGACACGACCCGCGCGGTCGACGGTCGAGTCGGCGGTCAGGGGATCCATGCGACGTCCGGAGTGCTGAAGGCATCGTCGTGCCTCATCGAGGCGAACCGTGGACAGGGGATCCTCGTCTCCGGTGTGGATGCCAGCACTTCCCTCGAAGACGTGGCAGTGCGGCACACCCTTGGCCGCGAGGGCGACACGCCGGCCGGGTACGGCCTGTTCGCCGAGGCCGGCGCCGATGTCGCGGTGACGCGCGGCCTGTTCGTGGGCAATCGGGAGTTCGGGATCCACGCGAAGGGCCAGGAGGGACTCCTCTCGCTCACCGACGTGGTCGTCCGGGATACCCTGCCGTCAGTGGACGGGGGTGAGTTCGGCCCCGGCCTGGAGGTCGGCGTCGGCGCGCGAGCCGTTGCGACCCGCCTGCTGGTCGAGCGAAACCGGGAGTTCGGCATCAACGTATGGAACGAAGGTGCTCTCACCCTGGATGATGTGGTGGTCCGGGAAACCCGGGGCCGGGCATCAGATGCTCAGTTCGGCATGGGACTCATGGTCTCGTCGCACTCCCGGCTCACGCTCCGGCGCGGCCTGCTCGAGAAGAACCGCGTGGCCGGCATCTCCGCGCACCATCAGCGTACCGAGGTCACGGTCGAGGACCTGGTTGTGCGGGATACCCTGAGTCAGGCGTCGGATGGCCATTTCGGAATGGGTCTGAGCATCTCCCAGGAGGCCCGGCTGATCCTGCTCCGCGGGCTGCTCGAGCAGAACCGATCGGTGGCTGTCAGCGTGAACGAGGACGGCACCGAGGTGAGCCTTCAAGATCTCACGATCCGGGACACCGTGGGCCGGGAGAACGGTGCCAAGGGCGGGATGGGCCTGCAGGTAATTCACGGCGCCCGGGTCTCGGCCGAGCGGGCTCGACTCGAAGGCAACCGCACGTTCGGCTTCTCTGCCTATCACTCCGGTACCTCGCTCACGCTCACGGACGTGACCGTGACCGACACCCTGGCCGATGAATCGAACGCCGAGCAGGGCTGGGGCCTGGCCGCCGCGATCGGCGCCGAGGTCTCGGTCGTCCGCGGACGGTTCACGAGGAACCGCGAGACCGGCATCGCCGCCTTCTTCGGCGGGACGCACCTGACACTGGAGGACGTCGTCATCGAGGACACCATCGAACGGGAGTGTTCTCTCCTGCCGGTCGAGGATCCGAGATACTGCGGCGAGGCCGGGGGGGGCCTGGCTCTCGGTTCGTATTTCGAGGCCGAGGTCGCCTTGCGGCGCGTCCGGGCCGCCGGCTCGGCAGTCATCGGTGTGCAGATCGCCAGATTCGGACGCCTCGAGGGCCAGAGGCTCGAGATCCACGGCAATCCGATCGGCGTCAACCTCCAGGAGCTGCCCGTGGGGTATGACTTCTTCGAGGCGATTGATGATCTGGTTATGGAGGACAACCAGATCAACTTCGACTCCACGGCCCTGTCTATCCCGACCACGCCGACGACCGAGGAGGACTGACGTCCGGCTGGCTGTCTGTCTTCAACGGCCCTTTCTAGTCAGAAGTTCCCTCTGCCGCAAGACGTACTTATCCATTGATGTTCGGCATATAAGTCAAATTTGAAATTCACGGCGCTGTCTACGGCGAGATCTGCTCCAGCAGACTCAGCACGCGACTCTGTTTCTC